>Ga0226835_1000052_pt1 | contig 257770 bp, 210 predicted proteins | sample LAC_MetaG_1_FD_163627 | JGI IMG/M metagenome (GOLD analysis project Ga0226835, IMG submission 163627) | Anaerobic ammonium oxidizing microbial communities from anammox membrane bioreactor (MBR) in UC Berkley, California, United States -... | ecosystem: Engineered > Bioreactor > Anaerobic >...
TAAATTAAAGGAGAGAAACAAAAAACTTTTGAACGCTAAATTACTAAGGATGAAGGTGCAGGATTATGCCTGACTTTCTACATTATTTTCAACTGTTAAAATTCTGTTTTCCGCTGAACCAGTACATTACTATCACCAGATGGAATTCTTCTTCGTAATCTTTTTTGAATATCTATGTAAACCTGTGATCTTCAGTGTAATTTATAATCTTTGTGTAAACCTGTGATTTCTGTATAAGGCTTTAATCTCTTTGCAAACCTATATTTTTAGTTTAGATTTAATTCCTATCTGAAAATTTCAAAAAAATGTCTGATGCCAAAGAAACCTACCTTGCTTATATTTTTATAAGTTTGAAAACAGAAGAAATTTTCGTTGAGTTTTTAATATATTGGAATAATATAACATATCGGTTATATTTGTGAGAAAAATATAGAAAATAGTAAAAAACAGGTCGGATTAAAAAATAGAAACTATAAACTATCTTTTAACTTTTAATCTCTTAAATGGTTTAATAACTATCTTTGTAAATTTAATTAATTTTTCTGCAGTTCAAAATGAATCAGGCACTATTAACTCGGTTATTCAAAACAATCGAAGGCTCTCAAGAATCACCTTTGGTCAAGGTAGCTTTCAATATTATAGAAGAAGAAAAAAAGAAAGGTCACATAAAGTTAGCGGCAAAATTAAATTCGATTTTACAGCACAATATTGCAAAACTTAATACTAATAGACCGACCTTTAAATTAGCTAAAGAATCTACCTATAAAATTCCTGTCGATCGAAGATATAAGTTACCTTTAGCTATTCATATAGAGCATGAGTATCTGCGCTACGAAATGGTACTTCCCCTTGAGGTAGAAAGTAAAATTTTACGGATTGAAAAAGAATATTTAGCAAAAGAACGATTAGCTCATCACGGGTTAAAACCACGAAAAAAAATACTTCTATATGGAGCTTCCGGATGTGGTAAAAGTATGGCAGCAGAACGAATCGCCTGGGAATTGGGATTACCATTTTATAAAGTTCGCTTTGATTCAATAATTTCATCATATCTGGGGGAATCAGCTTCCAATTTACAGAATCTCTTTGAAAGTATAGAAGATTTTCCTTGTGTCTTACTTTTGGATGAATTTGACATCATTGGTAAACAAAGAAATATTACTTCTAATGATGTTGGAGAAATTCACAGAATTGTAAACATATTATTAGGGCTACTTGAAGAGTATGATGGCGCCGGGATATTGATCGCCACAACAAATTTAGAAGGTAGTTTAGATAAAGCTCTTTTCAGAAGATTTGATGATTTTATTGAATTGCCCAAACCAACAGACAAAGAAATTGTTGAGTTAATGAAAATGACTCTTTCAGCCTTAAAAATCAGCAAAAAAATTAATTTTGAAAACTACGCGAAAGAACTGCATGGGCTCTCTTATGCTATTATCGTTAAAATTGCTAACGATGCTGCAAAAAAAGCAATTATAAATGCCAACCAAATTATTTCTCCGGAAGATTTCGCAAAAGCAGTAGAAGAAAATCTTGCGCTTAACAAATAATCAGCATGGAAAAATTCCCGCATCTAAAATTTTCTGAAAGGTTAGTTGGGCCCGCTAATTTTAAGGTAGGCGGAAATATCAATCCAACTTCAGAAGAAAATAAAAAAAATAGGGGTAGGCATTGTGAAGATTTATTAAAAAATTCGTTTGCAATAAATTCAGAATGGGGGAAGCACATTTCACAAAGACAATCGCTTAATCTCGCTCCTTTAGAGAAAAACATACAACCAATATTTATTCAATTTAATCCGGATTTAGTTGCTGAAGTTGATTTTAATCTTACAAAATTTGGAATAGAAATTATTTCTGAAGAAGATGATGGTTATATAGTTGGCGCTTCATTAGATAGCCTTAAAAGTTTAGAAAATAAAATCAGAGGGTTTTCAAAAACAGAAAGAGGTAGTGCTAAAGTTGCAGATTTATGGAGAATTATTGATGGAGATAGGGCTGAATGGAAACCACCACGAATACTTTCTCCTGATTTGTTGACTAAGTGGGCATCTATTGAAGAAAATGAAATTTATGAGGTAGAAGTATCTATCGCATTTGACAAGCCAATTGGAAAAGAACCTGATAATACAAAAAAAGGCGGTAAAACCCGCTTAAAAAAATTTAAGGATAAGTTAAATGAAAGAGATACTTTATTAGAGAAGAGACAAACCGATTTTCAAGAGTTTATTGGATTTTATAAAGCAACATTTAAGAGTTCGATCATTGAACTTGAAGACAGTTTTGGTTGTCAAATTTCAATCTGTGGGAAAGGGTTGAAAGATTTAGTAGTAAACTATCCGTTTGTTTTTGAGGTTAATGAGGTTGAAGAGATTGAACGAATGGATGATATCGAAACCGGAACTGTAGATTTCAATTTTGAGATAATGCCACCCGAGGATGAAGCGCCGGAAGTCGGTATTATTGATAGTGGAATTATGGAATATCATCGCTTTCTGGAGCCGGCTATTATTCACGAAAACTCTAAATCCTATCTCTCGAATGATACAACTACAAATGATTTGGTTAAGAATGGAGGGCACGGAACAAAAGTTGCCGGTGCAGTTTTATACCCAAACGGCATTTCCCATATTCAAGGCAAATATCAACTCCCTTGCTTTATAAGAAATCTGAGGGTTTTAGACCGGAACAATCTTTTAAAACATAAGAATCCCGCGGAACTCGTACAAAAAATTGTGAGTGAAAATTCTGAATGCAGAGTTTTTAATCTTTCAATAAATTCTACGGTACCTTTTAGAGTCAAACACATGAGCTTGTGGGCAGCAATGCTTGATAAGTTAATACATGAAAAAAATGTGTTGTTCATAGCCTCAGCAGGCAATATATTACGGGATAATATCAGACATTATTTCAATATTAAAAAGCCGTATCCTGAATATTTAGAAGAGCAAGCTTGTCGGTTAGCTAATCCAGCGCAGAGTAGTTTTGCTATTGTTGTTGGCTCTGTCAATCATTTATCTCTCGATAATGCGTACTGGCAATCTATCGGTAATAAGGACGACATAGCTCCTTATTCCAGAATTGGAACCGGTATTTGGGGTCATATAAAACCCGATGTTGTAGAATATGGCGGAGGAATGCAAATTTCAAAAAATGGGATTAATCTTATAAATACCAAGGAAACAGGCATTGAGTTAGTCCGTTCAACTCTTAACGGAGGAAAAGCTTTTGATAAAGAAAGTAGTGGCACCTCTTTTGCAGCTCCGAAAGTAGCTCATATTATTGCTGAATTGTTGAAAATTTACAAAGATGAAAATATTAATTTGTTGAGAGCTTTATTAGCTCAGGGAGCAAGACTGCCAAAAGACTTTTTTCAAAATCCAACAGTTTCAAGCATTAAATATTTTGGATATGGAATTCCTTCTCTTAAAAGAGTTACAAAAAATACTGAACATCGAATTACATTTTATAATACAAATAGCATAACTGCTAAAGAAGCGCAATTATATTCGTTGAAATTACCTCAAGAAATTAGAGGACAAGGTGATGATTTTGAAATCCTTCTTGAAGTTACTTTGGCATATACAGCTAAAATAAGAAGAACAAGGCAGAGAACAAAATCTTATCTTTCTACTTGGTTAGAATGGAAGAGTAGTAATCTAAATGATTCCTTTGAAGATTTTAGGCAAAGGACCTTCTCCCAAATGAAAGACGGAGTTTCCGATGGTTTGGAAAGTAATATTGCAGATAGAATTAAGTGGAAAATACGAGAAAGAGAAAATTGGGGAACTGTTCGGGGTATAAATCGAAATTACAGTACTCTACAAAAAGATTGGGCGATACTTAAATCTTATGAGTTACCTGAAGAGTTACTTTTCGCTGTTATTGCGCATAAAGGCTGGGATATGAATAATGAGCCTGTTCCTTATGCTATTGTTGTTTCTATTGAAATATTAGGTGCGGAAATTCCAATTTATGATGCTATAAAAATTGAAAATGAAGTGGAAATTAGCGTCTAATTTCTTTGGTTAATTTCACCGCCATCCGCATTGCATTTGAATTACACTATCTTGAAAACAAAATAGATGATTCAGTTTGATACAAAAAAAAACGGAAACTGATTTTTAAAACAATTTCCGTTTGGTACCCCCGGCAGGAATCGAACCTGCGCGCATGGCTCCGGAGGCCATCGCTCTATCCACTGAGCTACGGGGGCATGTTTCACTTCTGCAATTTTTTGCCGTTAATTAATCTGCTATCCGCTGATTAACCAAAAATCTTCATTGCAAATATACGGAATTTCAAAATGATGATTTGAGTAAATCGTTAAAGGTCATATACTATCTGCAAATCAATAAAAATTACAAACCTACTTGCAAACCAGCCAAAATCCCTCTAAAAAAGATCTTTGAACCATTTTTGCAACAATAACCCTCAGGTAATCAGGTTTTAGTGTTGTCATAGACTGTATTACACAACAAAACCAAACAGCTCTTCGCAATATTTACAACTCCCGACTTACCGCCATAGATTGTATTACATCATAAACCAAAAAACCCCGAAAAATTCGGGGTTTTTTGTCAGAGTAAGTAATTAAGAAAAACTATTAGTTTCCTTTATTGAAGCTGGAATCTAATCGGCACGGTAACCTGAACATTCACGGGTTGCCCGTTCTGTTTACCGGGGTTCCAGCGGGGCATCATCATAACCACCCGTAGCGCCTCTTCGTCACAACCGCCACCAATACCTCTGGCGATTCTGGGGCTTGAGATCTGCCCTGTTTTAGAAACAGTAAACGAAACAATTACCTGCCCTTCAACACCCGCTCTCTTTGCGATTTCCGGATATTGAATGTTCGAGCTTAAGAATGCGTAAAGCGCACCGTCACCACCGGGGAAAGAAGGCATTTCTTCGGCAAAAGTAAACACTTTGTTATCTTCAACCTTTTGCTTGTTCACATCCTCTTTCACCACTTCCGGTTTTTTCTCTTCCAGTTCGTTAGAGAAGTCAACATTTGCGTCGCTTCTGATGTCACCGCCGCCATCCACACCTTCGCGGGTAACCTTACCGATATTTTTATCTTTCAGGTCTTCAACCGAAGGCGGAGCTTCTTCCTTGACCAATTCGTCAGGTTTAATAACGGGCGGCGTGAACTTGACGGAAGCACGCTCAGGGTCTTTCTTCTCCTGTTCTTTGAAGATGGTTTTTTGAGCCTCTTGTTCTTTCTTCTCTTTAAGCGCCTGAAGTTGTGCCTGCACATCCATCGTAACCACTTCTTCTTTCTTTTCTTCCGGCTTCAGGGCTTTCAGAATTTGCGGCATAGAAACAGCCGTTGAAAAGAAGATAATAGTAGCGATCAGAGAGATAGACAAGAAAGTACCGTAGAGTTTGCGCAGAACATAGGCACCATAATCCTTGTTCTTCAAGGCAAAAACAATATCAGTTAAATCCATTTTAGCCATTTTTCACTCTCACTTTTTACGATTGTGGAAAAGAATCAAGTCTGACTCCGCAACATCAACAATGGCGTATTTTTTCACACCGGTGTAATTCATCATATCGAGCACATCAACCAAGTTTTGATACGATGAAAAATCAGTCGGTTTAATAACAACAAACAGATTGTCAGAATTTTTCGGTTTAGAAGTATCAGAGATGTCGGTACCGCGGTTCATTTCCGCCTGTTTGTCAACAATAGGTTTTCGTAATGCGTCGTAAGCCTCATTATGCTGCGGTTTGAAATCCGCAATAGTTTGAAGTTTATTAGTATCCAGCCCAAAATAATAGACTAAGGTGTCCCCGCTTCCGATAATGATGGTCATCGCTTCACTCTGCTTGACCTCGGTCTTCTGAGACTCTTGTTCCTGAGCCGGATTTTTATCTTTTACGGGCATCACGATATCCATTACCTGTGGTTTGCTAAAGGTAGTGGTAAGCATAAAAAAGGTAACAAGCAAAAACGCAAGATCCACCATAGGAGTAAGATCGATACGCGTAGAGGCCTTTTTTGGTCCTTTCTTTTTACCTTTACCACCTTTTGCAGAGGTATCCAGTTCAGCCATTTAAATTTCCTTTTTAATTTTTAGCCTTAAGTTCAGTCACAAACTTAAACTTATTAAGGTTTTCTTCCTGAAGAATAGCAATAACCCTTTTAATCACCGGGTATCCGGCAGCTTTGTGCCCTTTAATAGCAACGGTAGGTTGTTTTTTAGTATCAACACCTTGCATAATGTACCAGGCATCCAAGCTGTTTGTTACCCATTTACCCAGCTCGTTATGGGCAGTATCAATTGGAATTCCGGTCATGAACTTCTTTTCCTTCCTTTCGAAAGCCGGAGCATCCAAATAGGCTTTAAGAGAATTAATCGGAACACCAAAACCACCAACCTTACCAAACTGAGCGATCTCTTCGGGTGTCAATTTCAGATCATAAGCGTCATTCATAGCCGAAATGATGGTTTTCTTCAAAACCTCATGGTCATAAATCCCAAAATAAGTTCGCCCGGCAGAGTCGATAGTGATCGTAAAAACATCCACATCGGGCAACTTAGCAGTAGAGATCGAACCCGGTGTCTGAACGGTCACTGCCTCATCGGGTCTGAACTGAGTAGTTAAAATAAAAAATGTAAGAAGCAGGAACGACACATCGCACATGGCGGTCATGTCAACTAAAGTGCTCTTACGAGGTATTTTTACCTTTGGCATTTCTTACTCACAATCTACTTCTGTTTTGCGATGAACTGCTGCGTAATAGCAACACCGGCTTCATCGATGCTATAGGTCATTTTATCAATTTTGGTAGTGAAATAGTTATAAAATACAATAGCGAACGCAGATGAACCGATACCGAAAGCGGTGTTGATGAGCGCCTCGGAAATACCGGTTGCAAGTGCTGAAGCGTCAGGCGCACCGGCGTTTGAAAGAGCTGCGAACGCTCTGATCATACCAAGCACCGTTCCTAACAGACCTACGAGGGTCGAAAGGTTGGCTAATGTAGCCAAAATAACAAGATTCTGCTCCAGAACAGGAAGTTCCAATGATGTAGCTTCTTCAAATTCTTGTTTAATTGCAACTACTTTTTGTTCTTTACTTAATGTTGTATCAGCCATCATTTCTTTATATTTCAAAAGACCTGATTTAACAACATTACTAACTGAACCTCTTTGTTTGTCACAAAGGTTGATCGCCTCTTCAAGGTCGGATTCTCCACCGGAGAGAAGAACATAAACTCTTGCAATAAAATTAGCAATATTGCCTTTGCCCTTGGCTTTTCTGATTACAATAAATCTCTCGACAGCAAATGTCCACACTGTCAAAAACATGGTCATAAGGATCGGCACGATAAAACCGCCTTTATAAACCATTCCGGGATAGTTACCCGGAAGCGGATCGTTTTCCGAACTACCTCCCTGGAAGTTAGCAGGATCGCCCATGATAAATAAATAAATCAGGACTGCTATGATGAAAAGCACCGGAATTGCAAAGGCAGCGAAGCCTGAAAAGAATGCTTTAAGTGGCGAGTTTTTGCTCACAGTTAACTCCTATTTCTGGTTAATTATACTTGTTTATTTCAGTAAAAGTTTCAAATAAAAATGTTTTATTCATACGGTACCAAAATTACTAAAATTTTTCTAAACGAAAAAAACATTTATTTGTTTATTTTTTGTTTTCTTAATTATTTCATGGTAAACCGGCAAAATTAATCGCTACTTTGGTATAATTTGTTCCCCCTCTTCAGGGTGGCTATGAAAAAAAACAGTTCCGGGTGATTTTTGTCATCGATTGCTGTAAATTAATTATTATGTTAGTGGCAGTAAAAAAAAGTATTTAGGCGAACTTTTCAACAATGTTTTTTAAACGCATTTTCTTCTTGTTCTTTTTCCTGTCAGCTGTTATTGTTTATCCGCAGGATGGGTATATTTTGCCGCAAACAGGGCATTGGGGCACCATTACTTCTGCGCAATATACTGCAGATGGAAAATATATTATTACTGCTTCCGAAGATAACACATTAATTTTATGGGACGCTGAAACGCTTGATGAATTGCAGGTTTTTGACTGGCACAACGATGCAATTGTCTCTTTTGCTCTTCTTGACGACTCCTCAACCGTTGTCTCTCTCTCAAAAGATGGGATGTATTCAATCACTGATTTTAAAAGTGATTCGCTCGTCGCAACCGGCGAAGTACCCGAGGGAACTATTTTACAGCTCTTCAAAGCCGGCGACGGGAACAGCATCGTTCTGGTAACCGATCAGGGTGAACTTTATATCTTTGATAAGGATAGCGAGGAACCTGAGTCTGCCGGCAGGTTGCCGGTAACTTCTTTCATAACCGTTGATTATGACCCCGTAAATGAAAGATTCGCTGTTGCTTCAGAGTCAGGTGAGATTACTCTGTTTGACGCCGGAGAAACTGAGCCACTTGGGGTTCTTGCACAAAGTTCAAAGAACAAATTCCGCAAATTGCTCTTTTCGCCCGATGGAAATTATGTAGCGGGTATCAGCGATGTTGCCGGCAGTGGCGACAATTCGCTCATCTATGTATGGGATACTCAAACCCATCAGATTGTTTTCAGCACAACTGCCGGTAAAGGTTATTTAGAGCAAATTAATTTTTTGAACAGTTCAGGCACCTTGATTTATTCGCTTAGCGATGTGAAAATTGCGGCTTATGACCTTGCGACCAAAACTGAGGTTTTCTCAATTAAACCAACAGGCGAGATAACCGCACTGGCGGTTTCACCCGATGATCAAAAAGTTGTTACTGCCTATTTCGATTTTACTTTAAAGCAATGGATTGCCTCAAAACAGACAATTATTAACGAGTTTTCACCCTCAGTTAAAAAGATTAATTCGGTTAAAACCGATGCGCAGGGCAGCACTTATCTTTTTTCGTTGGAGCTTGCAGATTTTTTTATCTGGAAAAATGGCTCTGAAGACCAAAATAAATTCCTTCCAACTTGGGACGGAAACTTAGGCGCCTACGACCTTTCCCCTTCAGGTAACTTCTTTGCTTTTGGAGGTACTGCCGGTAATGTAAAAATTTTCGATACCGAAAATTCTATCGAGGTCTCTAATCTTTCCGTTGATGCCACCGGAGGTGTTAAAGCAATTAAATGGTATAAAAACGATGAATTGGTAGCCATCGGAGCGGAAGATAATTCCCTCGTGGTTAAAAATGTTAACACCGGACGAGTGCAGGCAGTATTCAAAGGGGCAAAAACCCCCGTTTCAGCAATTGATATTTCACCGGATAACTCAATGATTGCTGCCGGAACTATAGACGGCACTGTTTTAGTCTGGCGTATAAACGGCGGCTCGCTCATTAATGAATTTGCGGCTGAAGAACCTTCCTCTATTCTCTCCCTTGCTTTTATCGATGAAGGTAAAAAATTGATTTCTGCCTCTGAAAACGGGGAAATTATAATCTCAGAAACTGAAAATGACGGGCAAACCATTATCCCGGATTTTGAATCGGAACGGGTTACCTCGCTTGCAGTTTCACCAAAAGGTGATTTGATTGCTGTTGCTTCTGAAAATAACCCTGTGGTGGTTACATCGCCGGAGGATACATCGTTCATCCAGGAAATTGGTCTTCCAACCGGGCAGGCGCTTCAGGTTATGTTTTCGGCAAATGCTGAGTATATCTTTGTAGTTCATTCTGACGGTAATATCTATATTTTCAACATAAACACGGGGAACTTAATCGGAAATCTCTATTTTTTCAAAGATGGCGAGTGGGCGTTTATTAATCCTGATAATGAAATTGACTGTTCTGAGAGCGCAGCGGATTACCTTCGGTACATAAGAAACAACCAATCTTTCAAAATTAATCTTGATAATTTCCCCGGTTACAAGCCCGGTTTAGCCAATCTGATCTTATTTTAATTTTGTGCTTGATATTCTCGGTTTATTTTATTAAATTTGTTTGACTAAATTCTTTTATCAATAATTCATTAATCATCATTTTTTTTAATTAATCTATACCAGGAGGCACAGATGTTTCAAATCGGATCAGGAGCGGTGTTCTTGTTTTGGGTGTTAGCTGCAGCAGGTATTCTGGTAATATTGATAATGTTTATTTACAGGTTTATCGCGCATCAAAAGGTTGATCATTCTATTGAACAGTCATCAGCGGGAGTCGTTATGGAAGATCCGGACGCCATTGACACAAGGTTAAGATTACAGGATAAAATTGAGCCTTTCACTGAAAGCCCGGATTTTCTTCCGCGTGACTCGCGCGATATAAAATTCAAATAAGCATCACATCCATTGCAATGCCCCTCAAGGGGCATTTTTAGTTTAAAATTATTTCTTATTTTGCAGGTAATTTTGCGGAATTTGTATGCGATATCCAAAAGAAATTATTACTTTAGCTAACGACAGCGGCTTCACCACAGCACGGGAAATTTTAAAATCGGTAATCTCCGGAAAAATCCCATCGATCGATTTACTTCGCCGGCTTTACCCCGGCGACCTTGCACTGATAATCCAAAGGGACATTGAACTCTACACCAGAGAGACACGAAACCCCGACCGCAAACCGCGGGAGCACCAGGTTAATGCACCCACCGATATTTCGGACGCCCGCTCTGTCGCTGAAATTTCGCCTACATATCAGGCTGTACACAGCCGGATACTCATCGGAGAAATCCCCGAAATTAACGAACTGGAAAATATTTACGGCGAGTACGCAGACTTTGCGCATACAGTGTTCCGGAACTTCAAGCGATACAAACTTTTCAGGAAGTGTGGGCTGCCTTCTGCAGCTCATGTGAACCGGGTAGGAGCAGTTTCAACGATTATAGATATTAACGACCCCGGTTCAAGGCTTTACAGTGCTATTGCGGTTGGGCACGATTTTATAGAAGACCTGCTCTACAAAGCTGTTGATGAAGATGGTGTGCACTACTCGTTCAAAAGATATACCGAGTTTGTGGAAAAATTTATTCCGGAAGAACTGAGGCAGGGGATTTTAATTCTGACTAACCACTACGATATCGTGGTAAGGCACATTGCAGAATATCTTGATAATTACAACCTGGGCTTAAACAAAAATTCCGTTTACGATTCCGTGAAAGAACTTCTTTCTGAAAAGGGCAACGATGGTGTAATAAACGGATATCTCAATTCAGACGACGAGCTACCGCAAAGCAATATTCCCTCTTCTATTCAGGAGTATGCGCAAAAAACTTTAGATTTAATCTTAGACTTACCCGCCGATAAAATGAAATTTGAAGATATTCGCTGGGCTTGTTATACGGAACTTTACCTGAAAGATTTAGCAGCTCTCTCCAAAAAAGCCGATAATTTTCGCTTTTTTGAGATTAAGTCTTTCGATCTTTCAGATAACGGGCATGGAATCGGCTCGCTGAGTATGGATGCGAGGATAAGAAACCTGCTTAAACAGGAAGCCTGGGCGCGGGAAGGTTATCAGTTTAATACTGAGTGGGCTCCGATCAACAAAAGAATTATGGAACTGAACGAAGATATACTCGTTTTTGCGGAATATTTTGTAATTAAAGATCTGTTAGAACTTCAGTCGTTACAGGATTTTTTAATTTCCGCCCTTTATAAAATCCGGCGTTTGGATAAAATATTCTACACTGATTAATGGAAACCGGACGCAATACTTGTAAATTGCCTTAAGCACGCGCACTAATCGCCCAAAGATACCAACTTTGCAGCATGCGTAAAACTAAGCCATCACCAATTTATAGCCAATTCCATGAACGGTAAGAATAAATTTCGGGTGGTTAGGGTCGGTTTCAATTTTTTGCCTTAGCCGCATAATGAAATTATCAACAGTTCTCGTAGTGGGGTTTTCTTCATACCCCCAGATTTCGTTCAGAAGCGTATCGCGGCTGACGGTGCTGTTCTTATTATGCCACAGAAACTTCAGTATTTCGTATTCTTTATGCGACATTTGCACCTCTGCATCGTTAATAGAGGCGGAATAAGTTCTGAAATTCACACTCAACTGCCCTATTACTAAATTTTCTTCACTTTCCCGTTCTGCACCTCCTCTGCGCAGCACAGCTTTGATCCGGGCGATAAGTTCCCGCAAACTGAACGGTTTGGTTACATAATCATCCGCTCCTAATTCCAACCCGAGTACTTTATCTATTTCTTCACCTTTAGCCGTAATCAGAATAATTGGTGTTGTTACTCCTTTTGCGCGGACTTGCTTGCAGACCTCAAAGCCTGAAATTTTAGGCAGCATAACATCCAAGAGTATAAGGTCGAATTTTTTACCGAGCGCACTCGTCAAGCCCTCTTCGCCATCAACTGCAATATCCACTTCATAACCTTCGAACTCAAGATTATCCCTAAGCCCCATGCGCATGTTCGGTTCATCTTCAATTATCAGAATTCGTGTCATTTTCGTTACCTTGATTTATTAACTGTTGCAACTTTTGATTCGATTTAAGCGGAAAAACTAAACGGAACAAGCTCCCTTTTCCGTAAGTGCTTAAAAGTTCAACTTTTCCTTTATGATCATCTGTAATGTGTTTTACCAGACTTAAACCCAAGCCGGCACCCTTTGTGTTGTGTACCGAGCCGGTGGTTTCGCGATAAAACTTTTCAAAAATTCTTTTTTGGTGTTTCTCTTTTATACCAATTCCTTCATCCAGAACTTCAATATACACTTCGGAATCGGTTTTACCGGTGCGAAATTCGATATTCTTTTGCTCGAAACTGTATTTTACAGCATTATCTATCAGATTAATAACCGCTTCGGAAATGGCTTCCGAATCAGCAATGATCGGGGGAATTCCCTCGCCCGGTATGAATTTAAATGTAAACCCGTTATTCGCTAAATGGAATTTATAGGTATCGTAAACTCTCGCACAAACATGATTTATATCCACAAATTCAAAATAATACTTTCTCTTGCCGGCCTCCGAGGGTGCAAAATTCAGCAGCCTGTTTACAATTTTTGAAAGCCTCAGCGCTTCCTGCGAAATTATGCCGTAATATTCGTTCTTTCTTTCATCGCTGCGCACGCGCCCCAGTTCCAAAGTCTCTGCAAACATACTGATCAGCGCCAGCGGAGTCCGCAGTTCATGTGAAACATTTGAGACGAAATCGCTTTTCAGCTGCACTAATTCCAAAGTTCTCTTAATATTTCTGAAAACAACGATCACCCCTATGATAATCACCATGTTTAAGACGAAAATCAGGGTATAACTCCGCCACGCACGCTCGTAAACAAGCTCGTCGATTGTTTTCCCCTTAGGGCTGATTCCTATGTAGTAACCCGGCAGAAACCAAAGTTCTTTTCTGATTGTGAACTGCGAGGCAAGAAGCGAATCGGGTCCTGCAATTATCGAATCTCTCACCCCGTTGATCACGGGGATTGTGAAATCGCTGCCGGCAACCTGCTGTATTTTATTGCGCAGAATATCCTTTACGAAACTCTCCGGCTGAAGCAAAATACCGTACAAAAGATTGCTGCCGTTAAGAGTATCAGGTACGAAATAGAGAGAAACTAACGGCGACTCTAAAGGTATATAAAAAGGCTCAAGCTTGGCGTAACCCTGTTTCAGAAACACCTTCAACCTGTCAAGTTTCGGACGCCGAGTTTGAATCACTGAATCGAGCCGGTAATACAGTGAATCACTTTTTGAGGGCGGATATATATAGTTAGAAGTCCCGGAAATGATGCTGATATATTTAACGGGGGGTTTGTCTTTAAGAAAATCGTTTAGTGTGGCGTTTACCTCTTCGGTTCCTCCGGTTGAAAGAGCGTTCCTCAACTTAACTGCCCAGCTTGTGAGAACATCTTCCGAATACTGATTAATTGAAAAAAGCACCGCTTCAAGCTGACTGTTGTATATCTGAAGAATCTGCTCTTCATTTTGGTTCAGCTTTGTAAACTCGTAAACAGAATAAACGATTGAGGGAAGAAGTATCGCAACAAATAATATGATGGCGAAACGCTTCTCGGTTGCTTTCATCGTGTAGTTATCGGCAATAGATAAAATAAATTCAACTTAATGCTACAAAAATAGGAATAAACGGATAAAAAAAGCCGGCTGCATAATTTGCAGCCGGCTTTGTAAGTTAAACTGTTAGTTTTACGGGCTTATTGTAACTGCCATGTGAAATCGGGTTTATCATCCTTGTATGATTTCAGGTTGATGCTTCCTTCCCAGTAATAATAAGTATCTTCGCCGGAATTGGGGTCTTTCACATAATCAGTTTCAGCATACAGCTTAGTTTCTCCGGAGCCAATCTGTTTGAAATGGATGTAGTAGCCGGGTTCAACTTCGCCCATGTAAACATCGTCAATATAAATGTGAATTGCAAACTGTGAGTAATTTTCAACCCGCACAGAGCACTCTTTTGCACCGGGTCCTCTTAAGCCGGCGGCTTTGTCTGCTTTTGCCTGTGCAGCAAGTTGTGCTAATTCGGAAGCTTTTGCAGGGTTGTTACCAAGTGTTTTTGCGGCCCAGGCATCCGAACAAGCCAAGAGAGCCTGATAGTTTTTCTGGGTGGTGGCTTTTTCAGTAGCCTCTTCCAAGAGGGCTTTACCCGTTACAGGGGCTTTTTTGCCTGTGGTGTTCTCTTCCATAAAGAGAATCATTGCTGCAGAAACCAGAGCTTTTACATCGCCATCTCTTCTTCCGTCTGTAATAAGTTCAGCAAGTTTAGAAAGAGCGCTGTTCGAAGAGCCGAACTCGGTCTTAAAATCAATTTTGTTAACATTGATTACATCGGCAGCCATTTTCGATGGTGACTTAATAACTTCGGTTTTCTGAGCTAAACCGGTGAAACTTACGAGAAAAAGCCCCGCAAGAAGAAATCCAAAAAATCTGTTAGTGATTTTCATTGTTATAACCTTTTGTTGATTGTTAGTGATTGATTTATTAAAAAAAATAAAAATTGTTTCTGTCGCTTAAACTTTGTGAAAATAACTGATGTTCCGCACTTTTCTCAATTTTTTTGATTCGTGTGATTTTGTTCACAATAATGAAACAAAATTGAAAAATTTCAGATTCACCCGAATCACACTTTCAATATCTTTAAAATAATAAACCACAATTATAAAAAATATTGATTTATTTTCACCTGTTTAAGGTATTTTTCCCTTTATTATGCCTGTATAGTATAAATTGTGCTTAAAAATTAATTATGCCTAAAAAGTATATATTTAATTATGCCTAAAAAAGTATAACCCGACAAGACCGAAGAAAAATTCAGTTATTCGTCGTAAATAAGATCTTCAGCGTATTTGCTGTTGTTTCCAAAAGCAGGGTCAGCCCAGTAATCTGAAACCAATTTAAGCAGTTTTTTACTTTTCGAGCGCAGTGCAATTTCAGTTGCTTCTTTCAGAAGAGAAATGCCTGTTATATTCGATTTTTTACCCGTGCTTTTCTCTTCCATAAAAAGAATCATAGCAGCGCTAAGAAGTGTTTCTGCACTTTTCTTTTTTCTTCCTGATTCAATAATCGATGTCAATTTTTTAAGGGCTAAGTTCGAACTTGAGAAGTCCAGATTAAAGTCCGATGAATAGGGTGAAATAACTTTAGCAGTTTTCGATTTTAACACCATAGTGTTTTGAGCAAATGTTGCCGCCCCTGCGATAAAAATAAACATTAATAAAAATCCCGTTCTTCGCATTAATCTCCTTTTATTTGTGAATAATAAAGATTGTACCCGAAAACAGGGTTTTAAGTTCCAAACAGTTTTATTCGATCCTGTGTAGAAATGAACAAACCATCATTTCTTACCATTTCCAACAAATTTCGGTAATGATTCGAATATTTCAAAACCGCCGGTGTTCCCAAAATAATAATTTGTTCCCGTGCTCTGCTTAAAACTACATTCAGTTTTCTGTCCACTTCCATATCCCCCAGGGTGCTTTTGTTCACGCCGATGCTCCCCATTTTATCCACCTCATAAGCCTTTGAAGCCGCAGTAGAATAGATTATTATGTTGTTCTCACTCCCCTGGAAGCGTTCAACAGTATCAACAACAAGGTCCTCCGCGCCAATTTCTTCCAGCTTTTGACGAATTGCAGCTATTTGAGCACGCCACGGGGTTATCACTCCGATATCTTCAGACTTATTTAGTCCACTTTTCCTGATGATTTCTACAAGAGTTTTTACATTCTCAGCTTCCCTTTCGTTTTTTTTGCCCGAATCAGAAAGTACAGTTTCAATAAATATTACCCTGTTGTTTGCCAATACTTCCCACAGTGGCGAATCAATTTTTTCGGTGTAAAGCTCGGATAAAGAACGCCGCCCTCTTGTTGCGTTGTTCAGCCTGCCGTGGTAATAGTGGTTTATAAGTTTCAAAATATCACTATCCATTCTGAATTGTTCGGTTAGAGTGCCGTAGGCATCGTTCCACCCCTTCTCCACCGCATTTTTGAAAAGTCTTTCAAAAAGTGAACCCTTCAAATCCGTGATACCGAGCGCTTTTAGCTCATCGTTTTTCACTTCGGTTCCCGGACCGCTTTGTACCGTAACAGCGGGCAGCTGGTTCTGGTCGCCGATTAAAACAAATTTGTTGAAGTTCACCAACACCCCGGCTAATTGCGGTTCGAGCAGTTGGCTGGCTTCATCAACTATCAGTAAATCAAAGTTAAAGAAGTGCCTGATCTCCCGGTTATTCTTGATAAAAGCGGCTACAGTCGCGGTGATAACTCTTAGCTGCTTTACATATTCCCCGAAACTTTCCAAGTTATGTATTTTAACCAACGAACGAAGCGCATTATCATCATCTGAATTGGAACTTACAAAGAGATATTCAATACCCGCTTCGGCCAGCTTCTTGTTTACATCTTTTATGGCTTTGTTTGTAAAAGCCAGAATTGTAACCGTTCTTCCGGGTTCTTTTAGGGTTTCAGTAACCATTTTCATCAGTGCTTTCGAGGTTTTTCCCGTTCCGGGAGGACCCTGAAGCAGATAATAATCGCTGGCAGCAAGCGCTTTTGCAACATTTTCGTTTTGTGAGGCCTGCAGAAGGGGGTCTTTTTCATAAGAAATGTTTTGGCTGCCCGGCTTTCTTGTCCCCAGCAGCAATTCTCTTTTGTCATTGAATGCGGTTAAGAAATCGAACATCATTGCAACGATACTCAGAATACCGGAATCCCTGTAATCCTGCTCGATTGCAAAGTAGTCGTCTTGATTAAAAATGCTTGTATCCAACTGCTTGTTGAACAGTTTAATCGTTACGGTTTTATTAGTGATTTCTACTATTGAACCTTTTAGAATTTCGCGGCGCAGAGGCTCTAAAGTTTCCCTGTATGGGTAAAGAATTATCAGATCACCCTCTCTGAAACGGGCAATTTTTTGGCTTTCCCGCTTGAAAATGAACTGATCCTCTTCCTCGTCGTAACTTTCGAAAGTTAAATTCCTGATTAAACTGAAAAACTGGTCTTCTTTAATCGAGGGATTCTGCCGCCAAAGAGCCGCAAAACTTGTGTCGGCGCCATCAGTGTCGTTGGCGGATATTTTACTTTCGAACAGCTCATTTATTAAGAATGAAACGCACTCCCGGTAATATAATTTGGATATTTCCGTGGCGGAATTGTATGCATTTTGGAATTTTGTTACACCCCTCTGCATAAAGGGCGCGAGTTTTTCATCTTGGTATGACGCTATTTTTTCGAAGAGTCTGTCGTCGTTCTTACGGAGTAGATTCAGCATAAGGAATGCTTCGTTTCTGCCGCATGTAAACTCGATTTCTTTAGTCAACTGTGGCACTACCTCCCTGAAAGGATTCGTTTCAGCCTTCGAATAAAAAATTGAGCTTTCACCCGTACGGTCTGTTCCAAAAGTTGACCTTAAAAGGATGTTGTATGCGGTTACCTGCATTTCTTCATTTTTCCAGACACCGAACTTGGCGCCATTTCCTGATTTTAGCTCGATAACATTTTTACGGAGTGGGTCATCTAACGATTTTTGCAAAATATCCAAACGCCCCGTGATACCGTATTTTTCCGAGTAAAAAGTTGGCTCTGTGAAAACAAGATATTTACCTTCTTCGCCGCGTAACCTTTTTAAGTTGTTATTTATTGTTGGGAGGTGGTGCGCCTGAAGCTCGTCTTTTATCGTCTGCAGATTATCCCGGTTGAAATAAGAAACAATCAGGTTATTTGAAACGAAATCTTCAAATACTTCATCAATATTATTTGTGTCGTTAAAAATACACTCGTCTAAAAGGCTGTTTACAAACGAACCTTTCAAAATGCTCGGGGTGTTTTCGGTCGGTAAAAGTTTATTAATTATGTAATAAAGCGGCTTCCGCCCATTGTGTTGAAAAAGCGAACCGATATCCCGTGCTTCCATCAAAAAATCAGGTTCAAGTACGATGCGTGTTTTTGTATAATCGATTTGAAAAAAGGTGGGTCTCTCTTGGTCTTGAAGTAAATCGAAGAAATAAACCTGTGTGTATTCCGGAATTAAGCTGCCCCAATCATAAAGAGTCGCCGCATTCTGTTGATGAGGCTGCCATCCCTCTTTTGGTTTGAAAATCCGAATTGTAAACCTGCCGGTTTCCTCCCCCTCGCACACAAATGTTTTATAAGGAACAGGGTTACCGGCCTTGTCAGTTGTTTCAACTTTTTTAATTGTTGCGGCAATTTCCGGAATTATTTCTCGTCCTTCTAAGAAGTTCCGTTCAAAAGCCGGCAGTTGTTTACCCCTGTAAATAATTTGAATTTTTTCGGGAATATCCACCCCGGTGAAGAGATTTGTTGTTTCCGCAACTGCTTTAATACAAGCAACTACTTGCTCATCTGTAAATCCGGGGGTATTTTCATGCGCTGCTTTGTTTGCTAAAGCAAGAAAGCCCTTAAAGTTTTCCTGAATTTTTTGCGGTGCGCTGTGGTAATCTAATAAGAAAAAAGCCATATTTCCCAAACCGTGTATTCTCCTTGCGTGCGATTTACACAAGTTGTTCATCAGCTGCTCAGCCGTAATTCTGAATTTTCTGAGCTTTTCATCGTTATGGTTGACTTCATTGTAAATATTCAGAAGCGAACTGTAAATATTTTCAGCTAATGTTATTTCCGGCATAATTTTATTGGCTTTTTTCTGTTTTGGCTTTTTTTGTCAGCTTTTTCTGTTATGGCTTTTTCGGTCAGCTTTTCTCCATTAAGGTTTTTTTCTGTCCACTTTTTTTGTCAGCTTTTCCCGTTAGTTACAAACCCGACGGAGATTTCTTGTGAGAAAGTACTTCTCCCGGCGGAGACCCTTAAAGTGGCTCAATAACATCAAGCCCTGAAGGCATTGGGAGATAAAACTGAACTTTCTGAACCGTGCCGTCTTTCCGCAACTGTCGGTGTATTCGTTTTTTAATTATCACGCTGTGTTCAATCTGAATGTCATCTTCTATAATCGATCCGAAAACATAACTTGTACCTTTAATAAGCACATTTTTGCCGATTACTAACGGGTATTCGTCGCTGCCCGTCATATTCACGCTTGACTCAATTCTCGAGTTCTCACCGATAGTGATCTCGCCTTTTATTATATCACCCCAAAGGATAATCACTCCGTCACCAATTCTGAATGTCTGGTGAGGAAATGTTGATAAATAAGCATTTTCGGAAATTTTCACATTTTTTCCAAATATCACATTACCGGAAACATAGACATTTTTCATTATCTGCACCCCGTAATTCAGCTTAACCCCTTTGCCGATGTGAACGCCCCGCTCTATTGAAATATCAAGCGGAATCCCCTTTTTATCCATTTCAATTATCTCGGCAACAACGCTTTCATCTATGAAGAAATCGTCAGGGTCCTGAATTTCGATAATGTTTTTCAGTTTATCGTAAACAATTTTTTTGTAAAGTTGCTTCATATCTTTCAGAACGGCTTTATCGTTGAAGCCCATCACTACATATTCGTGTTTAGGACTAACCGCCCCTACAGAATACCCAGCGCGGTTAAACATTCCGATTAAATCTGTGATGTAAATTTCGTTTTGTGCGTTATCACCCGAGATATTGGCAACTTGTTCGACCAATTTTTTATAGTCAAACGCGTAAACCCCCGAGTTGTATTCCCGGTTTTCTATCAGTTCTTCTCGGGTGTAAGAATATTTTCTGCCGTTGTACACTGTTTCATACGGTTTACTTTCGTCCAAAGCAAGGATATCCTTGTGCTCCATTATTTCGATTACTTTGTTTTCATCACTTCCTGAAGTGTTGCCGTTTACATCCGTAGCCTTAACCCTTATAATTCTGCCGTACTGGTTGTGCTCAATTTCCCCCTCGTACATACCGGTAAGCACCATCATATCCGCCCCGGATGATTTGTAAGATTCCCTGAACATTGTAACCGTTTCGTTATCAATCAAACCCATATCACCCGGAAAAACATAGATAATGCCTGAAAATAAGGCAGAATCAACTCTTTCCAAACCTATCTGAACGGCATGCCCCGTTCCTTTCTGTTCTTCCTGAAAAGCGAACGAAACATTCTCCCGTTTTCCAAACACTTCCATCACTTCTAAGGCTTTAATGCCCACAACGATAACAGTGTTCATTGAAGAAAATTCGTTGTTGCAAGCGTTGTAAACCCGTTCAACTGTTGGGATGCCCCAAATTGTATGAAGCATTTTGGAACGCTGCGATTTTATCCTCTTCCCATGCCCGGCAGCAAGAATTATTGCCGCTTCATTTTTAGAATAATCTAAAGGGGAGCTGCATTGTGCAACTTTTTCGTAAACTTCTTGGGTGTAACTTTTTTCCATAGTATCCTCTTTTGATTAAAATCTCACGGTTTTTGTCTTTGGTTTTGTCTTGGTTTTTACTTTTTAATAATCTTTTTTTTTGCTGACTACTCTTGTTCATTTGCAAAGCGAAGTTAAGGTAACCGACTCAAATTTTGGATTAAGTCGATATTAAGTTTAATTTTTCTTTCCGTTTTTTTTCCGTTAAAACGGATGCATACTTACTATTATAACGGATGAACAATTACTGTTATAACGGATGAACGATAGAGCACTTGATTGATATTTGGAGCTTATTCCGCTAACCACTTCTTCCAGATTTCCGGTTGGTAGCCAACGGTGCACTTGTTACCATTACGCACCACGGGCGTCTTTAGAAGCAGCGAATCCTCAATTAATTTCTCAAATTTGTCGAAAACCATGAATTGCAGATTTGTTTTGCGGTATCTTTCACCGCCTTCATCAAATATTTCATCAATATCTAACGACCTTGTTATGTTTTCAAGTTCTCCTTTTGCTAACCCTTTCTCGTTCAAATCTCTGAAATGAAAAGGCACCCGCCTTTCTTTGAAAAACCTTTCGGCTTTTTGCGTTTCTTTGCACTTTTTTGTGCCAATTACTATTAGGTTCATTCTTACAATTACTTATTTCACAAATTTTAACTGATTTTGCTGTTCTCTATTCTTTATTGCCTAAAAGGGTAATTTACTGATTTTCGTTTGAATCTATCCGTGATTAATGTAACATTTCACAAGTTTAGGTTTCTGTTTAGCTTAAAGATATCAACAACAACAATTATTTATCGTACTTTTTAATCCCCTTCCAAAGTTCAGCCAGCCTCTCTTTCATTGTTTCTTCATATCCGTTATCGGAAGGGAAAAAATATTGCTTGCCTTTCATTTCGGCGGGCAGATAATCTTCTTTAACAAAATGCCCCGGATAGCTGTGCGGGTATTTATAATTAGAGCCGTACCCTATGTTTTTCATATATCCGGTGGGAGCATTTCTCAAATGAAGTGGCACGGCATACAGTGGTTCTTTTTCAACATCGGATAATGCACGGTCAATCGCCTGATAAGAAGCGTTGCTTTTTGGTGCTCCCGCCAAGTAGGTTGCGCATTGCGCCAGAATAATTCTCGCTTCGGGCATCCCAATTTTATCCACTGCAGAAAACGCAGCTTCAGCAAGCAGCAAAGCGTTCGGCGAAGCGTTTCCGATATCCTCGGAAGCAAAAACCACCATCCTGCGTGCAATGAACAGAGGGTCCTCACCACCGGCAATCATCCGAGCCATCCAGTAAATTGCCGCATCGGGGTCGCTCCCCCGCATGCTTTTTATAAATGCGGAAATTATGTTAAAATGCTCTTCGCCCGCTTTATCGTAAATTATGTTCCTTTTTTGGATAATATTTTCAATTTCATCTTTGCCGATAACAATCTTAGTTTCACTGTCAGCCGCAGCTGCAATTGCCTCAACAATATTGAGCGCGGAACGGGCATCACCGCCTGAAACCAAATAAAGATAATCGTAAGCTGTGCTTTCTTCTTCAATTTTCAACTTTTTTAATTCAGAATCATTTTGAATCGCCCTTTTTACAATTTCGGTTATATTATCTTCGTTTAGCTCGTTAAGTCTGAATATTCGCATTCTGGATCGAAGTGCCGGTATCACCTCGAAAGAGGGATTTTCTGTTGTGGCACCGATTAAAATGATCACCCCCTTTTCAACCGAACTTAATAATGCATCCTGCTGCGCTTTGTTGAATCTGTGAATCTCGTCGATGAATAAAATAGTCCTGAAACCGGCTTCCTGCTCATTGGTTGCGGTTGAAATAATCTCTCTTACTTCTTTCACCCCCGATGAAACCGCATTAATCTGATGGAAGCGTGCTCCCGCTGAACTGGCTACTATTTTTGCAATTGTGGTTTTGCCGGAACCGGGGGGCCCCCAAAGCAGAAAAGAGGAAATAAACCCCGTTTCTGTCATTTTTCGCAAAGGTTTTCCCTTGGCAACTAAATGCTCCTGCCCGACAAAATCGCTAAGCGTGCGGGGTCTGCACCTTTCAGCAAGCGGTGCTCCCGTATTAAACAAACTCATTTTTTTTCGATCTTTATCTCTTTTTCGTTCTCTTTTTTAAGATTATATTTCTCCCGTGCCACCTGCTCAATTTTTGAATCATACTGCTTCTGAAGCGAATCTATCTCCTCTCTCAACCTTTTATTATAGCTGCGCAGCGTATCCAATTCATACTTTAACGACTCTATCCGGTCGTTAAGTTCTTTATGTCTGAACAAACCTTCGCTGTTAAAAAGGATATAAGCAACAACCAATACAAGTATTACTACCGTCAGGTAAAAATACCCGCTTTTCTTCTTTCTTTCCGACATTATAGAGAAATCCTGACTATTTTATCGACTAATTCAGAGTAGCTCATTCCCTTTTCTTTCGCCATTTTTGGCATAAGACTCGTTTTTGTCATCCCCGGCAATGAGTTAAGCTCCAAACAATAAGGTTTATTTTCGGGCGAAAGCCTGAAATCTATACGGGCGTATCCGCTGCAGCCGATTGAATTGTAGGCTAAAAGTGCCTGTTGCTGCATAAACTGCGACACTTCCTCATCTACAGGCGCGGGAACTAAATATTCACTCATACCGCCGGTGTACTTGCACTCAAAATCGTAAAGCCCGTGCTTCGGTCTTATTTCAAGTGCCGGAAGCGCCTCACCATCCAACACGCCAACTGTCAGTTCGCGCCCCGCGATATATTCTTCAACCAACACATTATCCGAAAATTCAAAGGCAAAATTGAAAGCTTCTTCCAACTGATCTTCCTTCTCAACCAAAGTAAGCCCAAATGTTGAGCCTTCATCGTTCGGCTTAACAATAACCGGGAAACCGAACTCTTTCAAAACTTTTCTGCGGCTTTCGTCAAAATTGAATGAATTTTTTAATCTGTTGAAGCCGTTCGGCACAATTACGCCGCTGTTTTTATAAATAATTTTTGATTTCCCTTTATCCATCGCCAAAGCACACGCTAAAACGCCGGGCCCGGTGTATTTTTTCCCTCTGAGTTGAAGAAGCGACTGAATCTGCCCGTCTTCTCCCCATCTTCCGTGCAACCCGTTGAACACCAAATCCGCCTCATCGAAAACCGGTAGTTTTATTGCGTCTATATAGTTTTTAAAAGATACCCTTGAACGAATTTCATCGATTGTTTCTTTTCCGTTTTGGGAATTGGTGCCTGTGTAATTTGTGGCGCTTTTTTTGATTTGGGAATTGGTGCGGTTGTTTCCCTGTGCACCATTTCCATTTTTTGCTGCATCGTTTGCTTTGTACATCAGACCGTGATGAGCAACATATTCCCCCCACTTTTCGTCCGTCTCGAAATATTTTTCGGCTTCATTTAGTTGTCCTGCACCAAGTGCGGGATCAATAACTGCCACTTTGTAACCTATCCCAACCAAAGCGTCGTAAATTCCCCGAGAAGATTGTTTTGATATTTCCCGCTCGGAAGCAGCACCTCCGGCTAATAATATAATTTTAATTTGATCGCTATTTTTCATTTTTCGTGTATATTTTAAGTTTGAACAGAAAGCAAAATTCAGTTTCTGTTAATTTTAAATTAGTCAAAATCTGTTCTTCGGATGAATGCTGATTCCGTAAGTGCTGCCGGCAATCTGATATAATTTATCAATCTGATGCCGTAGCAGAGGTTTTATTCCACCGGTGCGGGCAGCTTCAACAACAATTCTGGCGGTATGCTCTAATTTATCAGTTCTGTAAAACGCCTCTGAAAGGTTACGCCCGGTTGCAACTGCCCCGTGATTTTGAAGCAGAAAAACATTAGAGTATTCAAGGTACTTATCCAACGAATGGTGCAACTCATCAGTAGAAGGCGTCGCATAACTGCAGGTTGGTATCCTGCCGATTGAAAGAATAACCTCAGGAAAAAAGGGTCGGTCAAGCGAAATTCCGGAAGATGCACATATAACTGAGTAAATTGGGTGTGTGTGAATTACTGCTTTAATGTCGCTTCGGTTTCTGTAAATATGGAGATGTAACTTACTTTCTGTGCTTACTTTTTTTCCAACACTATTGGCAGTTTTTGCGCTTATTTTTTCGTTTGCATACTCTGTATTTGGGAGTATTTCCGTGCTCCCAAATGCTCCGGCGCCCCGGATGATCGCCGTGCTCCGGTTTAATGTTGTGCTCCCGTTTAATGCCATGCTCCCGATTTGAGTTGCGTGCTCCGTGCTCCCGATAATTTTACCTTCTAAATCAATCTCAATTAAATCATCTGCGGTAACTTCCCCTTTGCAAACGCCGGAGCGAGTAATCAATATATTACCATTTGGTAACCTAACCGAAAGATTGCCGTCGGTAGCAGCAAGAAACCCTTTTTGATAGACCAAATGCGAAAACTTTACGAGATCGTCAATTTCTTGCATTTTCTTCAAGTATCTGCATGTAACGGAGGTTCTGATACCCGTCGAATGAAGTAATAGATGGTTGAACTCTCTTAATAAAACAGCCGTTCACATCTTTTAATAACCGATAAAGTTTGTTAACCCGTTTTCTGAACATCTTTTGCGCTTCGCCCTCCATCGAAATTGTCAGTTTCGAAGAAGCATTTCGGAGACCAATTAAATTATCAATCCGAATTGAGCCTTTATTTCCGGTTACTACGAGAGCGTTTATACCCCGTTTAGCGGCGTAAGAACAGTTAAAAGCGCCATATCCACCTTTCTTAAACTTAATTATTGCGGTGGCAAAATCTTCAACTTCCGTTTTGTAAACGATGTTATCCAAGTAACCACTTATTTCATCAATTTCGCCCATCAAATACCTAAAAAGGTCGATTATATGAGTGCCCAGGTCACGCAAAGCACCACCTCCGGCAAGTTCACGATTATAACGGAAATTAGAACCCGGTACCAAATCGATGTTAAAATTTGCCTGTACAACCAATATTTTCCCTAATTTTCCCGTCTCAATCAGCTCCTTTGCTTTTTGAATGAACGGATGATAGCGGTAGGTGTAATTAATTGTGAAAAGCATCCCGGTTTTATTTGCAAGTTCATGCAGTTCTTCGGCTTCGGTTACAGTGTTTGCAACAGGCTTCTCGCAAAGAACCGATTTTCCGGCAAGCAAAGCCTTCTTTGCCTGTTCGTAGTGGGTGGAATTGGCGCCGGCAATATAGACTGCGTCTATCCCCGAGCGTAAAAATGCATCATAATCGTTAAAATGTTCGTGTGCGCCAAATTTGTCGCCGAAAGATTTTGCCCGGTTAATATCGTGGCTAAACACCGAGTGCAGCTTAGCCGCAGGTATCAGGAACAACGCAGGCATAAAAGCGTGCTCCGCAAAACTGCCCAAACCCGCAATGCCCCAATTGAGCTTTTTTCGCTTAATAGTTTTCGGAAGTTTTAACATCGCCTCCCTTTCGTGATAAAAAAAGTTAAAATCCTAATTTTTTCATCAGCATATCCACAGGTTTTGGGTTCTGCATAATGTAAAAGTGCAGGCACGAAACACCGGCATTAATAAGCTCTTCGGCTTGTTTTGCAGCCCAGTTAACCCCAATTTCCATCACATGCTCCGGTTTTGCTTCCATAATTTCAGCGGTAAGTTCTTCCGGTACATTAATGTAAAAATTCTTGGGTATTCCTGTAAGATGCGCTTTTGAAGTGAGAATCTTCAGCCCCGGCAGTATGGGAGCATTGATTTCCATCTCTTTTGCTAAATTACAATATCTAAAAAATGCCTGGTTATCAAAAAACATCTGGGTAACTATATATTCTGCCCCGGCATCTATTTTCTGTTTTGTGTACATCATATCGGTTTTAAGATTAGGCGCTTCGTAATGCTTTTCCGGGTATCCCGATACCCCAATGCAGAAATCGGAGGGTTTCGCATCAAGCAACCCTTCCTCCAAATAAACTCCGTGGTTCATGTCGTTTATCTGTTTCACTAAATCGATTGCGTGCTTGTTTGTGGTACGCCCCTCAGAAACAGTCTTTTCAAACCCTTTATCATCCCCCTGAATCGCCAATACATTGTTTACACCAAGATAACCGAGTTCGATAAGAAAATCTTCGGTCTCTTCTTTGGTAAAATTTTTGCACAAAATATGCGGCACTGCCTCAATGTGATATTTATTCTGGATTAAAGCGCAAATTCCCAATGTTCCGGGACGCTTCCTTATCACTTTTTTCTTAATGCCGTTCGCGGTTTCTTCGTACACCATTTCCGCAGCGTGGCTGGTTATATCAATGAACGGCGGTTTATAATGCGAAATGCTTTCAATCGTGTTTAAAAGGCTTTTAATATCACCGCCCCTTTTCGGCGGAATGATCTCAAAACTAATAAGAGGCTCTTTCGTGCTCGCTAATATTTCTGTAACTTTCATCTGTAATTTTTGCGCTCTGCTTTATTTAATTATAATAACTTAAATCGAATCTGTAAATTTAAACTATAATTATGAAAAATTATGTTTTTTGCAACATTTTATTGCACTACCTTACCGCCGGAGTTCCCTTTGTGTGATGTAATTGCTTCAGAATTGTCGGTGATTTTGTTATGTTTTACGAAATTTGGAAACATTATCGGGATTTATCCGGAATTGATGAGATTTTAATGAGAATTTTTGATTTAGAAAGTGTCCGTCGATGAAAACTGCTTTATTGCTCTCCGGGGGGGTCGATAGCTCCGTTGCTCTCGCCCTGCTGAAAGAAATGGGGCACGATGTTACCGCATTTTATCTGAAAATTTGGCTTCAGGATGAGTTTACTTCTCTGGGCGATTGCCCCTGGGAAGAGGATATTAAATTCTGTGAAGCCGTCACGAAAAAACTCGGTGTACCCTTCGAGGTGCTCCCGATGCAAAATGAATACTGGGATTCTGTAGTCTCATACACAATCGATGAAATTAAGTCGGGAAGAACCCCCAACCCCGATATTTTCTGCAACAGCCTGATTAAATTCGGTAAATTTTTTGACAAAATCGACACTTCCTACGCCAAAGTCGCCACTGGGCACTACGCCGGTGTTGAGGAAATTAACGGCAGATTTCTGCTGAAAGTTACGCCCGACCCTGTGAAAGACCAAACCTATTTTCTTTCATATCTAAGCCAAGAACAACTTTCAAGGGCGCTTTTCCCAATCAGTAATCTGAGCAAAAACGAAGTGAGGAAAATTGCCGCAAAGTACGACCTGGCAACTCAGGATAAAAAAGACAGCCAGGGAATCTGCTTTTTGGGGCAAATTAAATTCAAGGATTTTATCCGCTTTCACTTAGGCGAGCAACCGGGGGACATCGTCGATTTTGATACCGGCAAAGTAATGGGACAGCACAACGGTTACTATTATTACACCATTGGGCAGCGCTCGGGGCTTGGGCTTTCCGGGGGACCTTGGTTTGTTGTTCAGAAAGATGTGGTGGATAATGTAATTTATATCTCCCGAGAGTACGATTCGATTGATAAAGAGCGGGATCGGTTTCGTGTAACCGGTTTCAACTGGTTTGCAGGTGCTCCGCCGAATGACCAAACCGGCTTGAAAGTAAAAGTGCGACATGGACCTAACTACTACAACTGCACCCTCGAAATGGAAAATGAAGTGTCGGGAACCGTAACAATCGACACCCCGGATAAAGGTATCGCCCCCGGGCAGTTCGCCGTCTTCTATCGAAACGGCTACTGCTTAGGCGGAAGTGTTATTTTTAGCATTTGAAGCATATTCCATTTCAAAGATACCCTGCTTTCATTGCTGCAAGTGCCTGATTTTGATCGCAATTTTAGCCGGCTTGTTTTCATGGCAATTTAAACCCGACTCTTGTTACGATTTATGCTTTGTTTTCATTTCGACAGATACTCCCTGACAATATCCATATAAACGGTAACCACGCGGCGGTTTGCGTCGAAGGTGGTGTAATCTTTCGCCAGGTTATAATGAGCGGGGTTGTGCGGTTTTGTAATAATCATTGTTTCGTGGACGCACCATCCGGCACCTGGCAGACAGCCGGTGTTGCTAACCGGAAGCTCATGCAAAATGGTTGTAGGAAATTTTGTTTTTACCAATTTCGCTTCATGTGCCATTGCGGAGAAGGTTTTTGTATCTTTATCCATTGCGTAAAATGAGAAAAGTACTTTCAGGTTGTTTACCATCGGTTCAGTAAGTCTGTATCCTTTGAGCAAACCAAGTTCACCATCCAACATTATATAAATAATTTTTCCTTTAGTGATTCCGTCTTTATCAAGAATGGTTAACTGACTTTTATTCTGATTTCCTTTTCCTCCCTTGTTACTGCCGGATTTGTCACCGGAGGCTTTTGGGTCTTTCCGATCTTTTTTATTGTTTTTGCCTTTTTTATCTTTTGTCTTTTGGTTTTTCGATTTTTTATCTTTTGCAACATTTCCTGAACTTCCGGAACTACCCGAATTGCCTGTGCTGCCGGCACCACCCTTATCACCTGAACCACTTGAACCCATCCCCCCGGCACCCGGACCGTCTGAACCGCCACCCGAACCTGAACCACTCTTATTTGTTCCGGATGAAAAACCGGCATTAGCCGTAGAAACAGCATTTGCCTTTATCTCGCCCCCGCCCCAAAGATTATCAAACATTGCGTGAGCAGGGAAAACACCACTTGAATGAGCGATTAAAAAAGTTTCATTCAATGCGTGCTCCCGATATATTTGCACGAAATACTCCGTCATTTTTCTCACCTGAATTTCACGCGCGACATAGTATGCATCATTTGGTCCTTTTACAGCAATTATTACACCAATGTTAAATTCATGCAGTTTTGCTTTATAAAGTTCCTCCCCCCATTTTTCCACCCAGCTCAATTGTGCACGCATACCCCCCATCAGAATGAGCACATTTTTACCTTTTAATTCTTTTTCAGGAAATAAATACGCGACAGAAATCTGATTTTGACTTACGGTTGTTGACCACTTCACACCCCCGTTAAAAGCGGAAGAATCCTGTGTTAATATGCTGTCTTTAACGGTTTGCCCGGAATCTAAATCAATTGAATCAGCCGTGCTCCCGCTAATTTGGGGTAAAACTGAATTGTTGCTGAAAGTAAAACCGTTACTCAGCCAATAAGTAAGCGCAACAACCAGAACCACAGGCGCAAGGTAAAATGATGCCTTTTTCACTAGTCCTTTCATTTCTTTTCATTCTAAATAATAAACTGAATGATTTTTTTTAGTTAAGCTGGTAAAGAAATTTTGCCTGTCAGAGAAAGATTGTTAAAATTTCTGAAAGTAAATTTCAATAAAACCAGCGTAATATAATAAATCTTAACTTCAAATTTTTACACATTTTATCTGAAAATAAAAGCCCCCGAAAGATTAAAACATCTTTCGAGGGCAAAATAATCAGTGAAGTAAGGACTAAATCCTCAGTACTTCAGCAGTTAAAAACAACGCAACCAAACTGAATCCTGAGAATTCTGACTGAATTCTGCAGAATTTACAAGAAACACTGCAAAATCAACAAGGAAAATTGCAAAACCAACAATAAACCTACAATTTCTGCAGAAAAATTACCCAATCAATAAGAATTAAGCCATCCCTGCCGTTTTTTGGCGGTTTCATCCCACTGTTTGGCAACAGTATTCAGAAAATCTTCTTTATCGGCATACATCGCTTTCAAATCCATCTCCAAATACGCCTGTGCTTTTGCCTTTGTTGAAATGTCGGGAAGCGCAATCGGGTACGATTTTCCATGTTTAATCAAAATAATTGCCAAGGCTTTGCGTGCTTCTTCGGCTTTTGCAAGCGAGGTGCTCACCACCCGAAGTGCTTCAACCGGTGAATGGAACCCAAGCCCGTTAGCCGCGGCAGTCCAGTCCCATCGCCATTGTGCGTGTCGGATCAAGGTTAAAGCGGGTTTCATCTCTTCAGCGGTTGCACCGGCATCCCAGGCAGCTTTTGCTTCAATATGAGCCGCTGCAATGGCTTTTTCGGCAATTCTGCGGATTTCTTCCAACCTGTCCTGACGGTCGTAAACATCCTGAATCAGCTTTTCAGCTTCTTCACGGTGGCAGACCTGACACGAATTTGCAACATTTGCCAGCGGGCTTTGTATATGATGATCCGTATATTTCACACCGCCTTCGGTTTTATACGGCATGTGGCAATCTGCGCACGAAACTCCCCGTTTTGCGTGAATACCGGTCATAAACAGCTCGTAATCCGGGTGCTGGGCTTTCAACATCGGCGCTTTGGAAAGCTTATGCTCCCAGTCCTTAAACTCTAAACCGTCATAATAAGCTTCCATCGAGTCAGCGCTGAAACCTTTATCCCACGGGAAAGTGAGGTATTTGCCGTCACCTTTGAAGTAATATTCAACATGGCACTGTGCACACACCAACGACCTCATCTCCTGCCGTGAGGCTTTGTTTATATCTTTTCCCATCCTTTGGAAAGCTTCAACCAAAGCCGGACGGGTAACACGCAAATTCATGCTTTTGGGATCGTGGCAATCCTGACAACCAATTGGGTTAACGATTTCAGCACCTTTATCGATCCATTTCCCTTTGTAAAACTCTTCTGGCCCAATTTTCGCCATCATGCGAGGAACATCCGGGCTTTTGCACGACCAGCAAGTTGCAGGCTGCGGGCTATCCTTTACGCCGCCGGTTCTAAGCGTCAGTCTAATGTCTTTAACGGCGTAAGCGTGCCCTCTTCCCTGATTATAATCTTTAGAGAAAGCGTATCCCGCCCACATAATCACCAATTCAGGGTATTTTTCAAGATAATCAACTTTTTTCGAGCCGCCATGTTTGCTGGCGAAGTTGGTATCCAAGGTTTTCATATACGATTCATACTCTCTCGGGTAGTTTTCGCCCCATACTTCGTTTCTGGGTTCCCACTCAGCGATGGGTTTAACCGCTTGCAGGGTAAAACTTTCTGCCCTTCTTTCAACAATACTGGAGGCAAAAAGCCCAAGTAAAAAAACTATAACCACTGTGCCGAGAAAAATCACCCATCCCAGCCACGGTTTTTCTTTTAATTGTTCGGAAATCGGTTTCATTTAATCCTCAATTTTCTTTTTCGAATTGTAGCTATCGATCCAAGCAGGCACCGGAGGTGTTACGCCCGGAACTTTAGCGTCTGGTGTAGAAGAAAGTGAATTTACTCTACCATGGGGCACTTCCCGGTGGCAGTCCCAACAATATACTCCTTCCATTTCAATTGACCTGTTACCCTGCTCGTAACCACGATTGGATATCGGGTGGATAACATTATCGTGGCACCGGATACAGTTCCCTTGAACTGCCTCACGCCCGGCTTTATGTATCCTAATCACCTGCGGTTCTAACCGGAAAGTGAACATAAAAGAGTGACGCAAACCATCGGTTGCCTTGAAATAGTATTTGGAGAAGATATTATCCTGCGGAACATGACAATCGTTGCAGACGGTCACCCTTCCGTGGCTGCCTTTCTCCCATGTGGCATAATACGAGTTCATCACATGGCAATTTATACAGGCTTCAGGTTTATCCGATGCATAAGATATCGCATTCGATACATAAAGCACCTGAAAACCCAGACCAAAAAATATGCCAAGTAATATTATTACCGGAAAACGCCATCGTGGGGGTGGAATAAAGAGATGTAGTATCTTTCTGATTACTCTCATTCCGTTCTTTCTGTATTTTTCTGTTTAATTTAAGTGTAAATTCTGTGATTATTTATTAAAACTTACTGAATTTATTCTTCTTCGAACCTAATTTTTACAAATTTTTTGATTTTGGGTATCTTCCAATTTTGCAGTTTTTGCTTCTCAATCAAATCTTTTTATTGTTAAATGAATTGTTGATTTATTTATTTTAACGGAAGATTCGTAAAAGAATTTTTACGGCTCCATAAAATATGGAAAAATTTATATATAATAAAATAAATCGATGGGTAGCAGAAAATATATCAGGTTAGAAAAAAGCCTGCGGGTAACTCAAATCGCACAATGGTGATCAGGGTGGTGCGCAAAAAAAAATCAAAAGAAAACCGGTGTTAACTTAAATGCCAGATGGTTGTAAGCACAAAAGTAACGATCAGCCCCATCGCAATCGGCAGAAAAGTTGATACGACAGTCCATTTAACAGAACCGGTCTCTTTGTAAATAGTATAGATGGTTGTTGAGCAGGGGTTGTGCAGCAGTGAAAAAATCATCAGGTTCATGCCCGTCAAAAGTGTCCACCCGCCTTGTTTAAGAAGTGCTGCGGTCTGTGCGTCATCCATTTCAAAAAGAACACCCGCACCTGCACCGGCTCCTGCCGCCTTAATGGTTAAAACCGTCAGCATTAAAATGGTAGGGATCACAATTTCATTTGCCGGGATTGCAATTACATAAGCCAGAAAAATAACGCCATTCAGCCCGAAAATAACGGCTACCGGGTCAACTGTGTTGATAAACCACTCGGCTAAAGATAGGTTGCTGATCGTTATGTTGGAAATTAACCAGATAACCGCTCCAGCCGGCACGGCAAAAACCACTGCCCGCCACAAAACGAAAAGGGTTCTGTCGATTAAAGAAGTGTAGAGCGTTTGCAGTATTCTTGGCGGTCTGTAAGGCGGCAATTCCAAACTGAAAGTTGAAACTTCACCTTTCAGCACAGTTTTTGAAAGCCCCCACGAAACAAACAAACTGAGTGAAACCCCCAGAAGTGCAATAAAAACTACCGCTGCTGCAGATACCAAACCTGCAAGATATGGAGGAGCTGCGGCACCTATAAATATTGTTGCGATAAGAATTTGCGTGGGCCATCTTCCGTTGCAAAGTGAAAAATTGTTTGTTATTATGGCAATTAATCTCTCCCGTGGCGAGTCAATTATCCGGGTCGCAACCACTCCTGCAGCGTTGCAGCCGAAGCCCATACTCATGGTTAAAGCCTGCTTTCCGTGTGCTCCCGCTTTGCGGAAAATAGAATCTAAGTTAAATGCCACCCTTGGTAAGTAGCCAAAATCCTCCAATAAAGTAAACAGAGGGAAGAAAACCATCATCGGTGGGAGCATCACGCTAACCACCCATGCAGCAGCAAGATATGCTCCGTCAATTAAAACTCCGGTCAGCCAACTCGGTGCTCCCAGCGAAAGGAAGATGCCCTGTAACCACGGATGCCCCCAATCAACTAAAAGAGTTGAAAGAAACTCTGAAGGGTAATTTGCGCCAACTATTGTTATCCAAAAAACAACCGCAAGCAGCAAAAACATTATCGGAAAACCCAACCAACGGCTCGTAACTAAACGATCAACTGTTTTATCTAACCGGAACGCTATGTTCGAGTCCGGTGTCGAAACTGCATCTTTCGCAATTTTTGCAGCTTCGGAATAGATTGATTCAACAAGACTGTCGTGGAAATTCTCACCTCGTTCAATTCTTAAATTTCGTGCGGTTTCTAAAATATCATTCATCTTTTTTCGGTAATTATCTCTTTTCAGGATTTATCTTTTCGGGATTCATCTTTTCACGATTTATCTTTTCGGGATCTATTTCTTTATAAAATTTATTTCTTTTTAAAATTTACTTCTTTTTAATCTCAGGCAATTTTTCTACGCAGGCTAAACATCAACTCCCGGCGAATTTACATTCAACGGCCGGTTCTTCAACGGTTGGCTTTCTCTTTTATGCAACCCTGCAGTATCTGCAAACTCGCCATTTTTTATTGCGTCTATCATCCTTTGGTCACCTTCCAAAAGGCGCAAGGCAACCCAACGGGCGTTCCGAAGTTTTGGGTATTCTTTGTTTATCTTTTTGGTTAATTCATCAACTGCAAGCGCAATATCAGGCGAAAGCGATTTAATCCTCCGAGGTTTGCAGACATACTCGCCAATTGCAACCCGGTGAATCATCCGAAGAAGATCAGCAATTCCCTCACCTCTTCTGGCGGAAGCGGGAACAACCGGAATCCCCAAGTCGCGCGAAAGCGCTCTTATATCTACGGAAATTCCGTTTCTTTTCGCTTCATCCATCAGATTTACGCACAAAACTGCCCTGTCGGTTATCTCCAAAACCTGCAGAACCAAGTTGAGATTCCTCTCAATCCTCGTTGCGTCAGCTACAATAACGGTAACATCGGGGTTGCCGAATAGAATAAAATCGCGCGCAATTTCCTCATCGTGGCTGGTTGAAAGCAATGAATAAGTTCCCGGCAAATCAACAATTTTATACTTTTTGCCGGAATATTCAAAAGCACCCTCGGCACGCGCCACCGTTTTTCCGGGCCAGTTGCCCGTATGCTGCCTCAGACCCGTCAGCGAATTAAAAACCGTACTTTTCCCGGTGTTTGGATTACCGGCAAGCCCAATCACAAAATCATACTTCTCGTAATCAACACCCAACTTTGTAAGTGTGGCATTTGGATTAGCCGGGCAAACTTCGCATGCTCCCGAACTCATAATCAACTCATCTTCTTAACATTAGTAACAAATATCTGCCGTGCCTGCTCTAACCGAAGTGCAGCAACAGCACCTTTTACCCTGAATGCAACAGGGTCGCCCGAAGCGCTCGACATTTCAAAAGAAACCCTGCTGCCCGGAACAAACCCGAGATCCATCAATCGCCTTCTTTGCTGCCCCCTGATTATTTTTGAAACTTTATGAATTTCGCACTCGAACCCTTCCCCAACCTTATCCAAAGTTGTGTAAATTTCAGGCTCCATTTCACTCGCCGGAATTGGCACCACGGAAATATTCCCGCTTAAAAGACGGGTAAACACCCTTTCTTCGCCATTGGCAACAAAATATATTTTTCCGTTTTTGTTATCAATTATCCTAAGGGTTAAACCCGGGTAAATTTTTTCAGCTGTGATCTGCTCATATACCTCAGCAGGTTCATCTTCAATATGGAAAATTTTAACGGTTGCACCGGGTTCAACATCACGAAGCAATATCCCTTTTGCCGGCGGTATGTTTCCCTCTTTATCCGGAATTGGGTCTCCATGGGGGTCGTACAACGGGTTGCCCAATTTAACAGCAAGGTCATCCACTTCTTCATCGGTCAATTGATGCTCCCGTTCTTCTGCGATTTGGTGCCAGTCATTCTCCGAAACACCGGTTTTGTCGGCTAAATAGCTCTCCCATAACCTGTGGATTCTGATAACCTTAAGGGCATATCCTCGCCCCTCCTGAGTAAGTGAAAGCCTTTCATCTTCATACTTTATCAAATTAGTAACCTCTAAATGTTCCAGAAGTTCGCGGGCAACTTTTTGTCGAATTTGCAACGCCCCTGCAAGACTTTCACTCGATGGCGTTAATCCTTTAGAATCGCAATCGTACAGATGTTTAAGCGCATTTTCCAATAATTCTCTTTCGAGAAAATCCTTTTGTTTTTTCGACCTGAAAAGGTTTTTAACTCCGGGTACAATCAGCCCGAAAGCGGCAAAAACCGTAGTTAACAGCTCAACCGGAAACTTCATAATTTACACTTTCTCTTTTCGCAGCTGCTTTCAATTACAATTAACCATTTATTATCTGCGTGCACTCTTATGCTCCCTTAAGCTCTTTCATGCCCCCGTCCTTCCCGGTGATTTTTTACTATTTTTCACCTCTGCCTTCTTTCGTGCTCCCTGATGCACCCGCGAATGATAAAAATATCCCTCGTCGTTTTCCGGCAGAAAGAAAAGGTTATTTCCCGCTTTTTCACTAAGATTATGATTAGTGCCATTAATGCACAAAACCGTCGAATTATCATAATCTAACCGCGATTTTACCAAAACCTTCACATTAAGCGCCAGCCCAATCCCGGTGAAATAGTTCATCAACTCTAAACTATCATCAAGTACTTTCGCCAATCGATATTCTTTTCCGGTTTCGCAACAAGAAAGGGGCAATAGCGCCGGCTGCTCAGGCAAATTTCCATTTCTGTCCGGAATTGGCTCACCGTGCGGATTAAATCTCGGATGCCCCAAAAACTCATCAAGTTTCTCTATCAGAAAATCAGATGTTGAATGCTCCAACAACTCGGCTTCTGCGTGCACTTCATTCCACGAAAGCCCCAGCACATCGGTAAGAAACAGCTCCCAGATTCTGTGGCGCCGGATGATATTAAGCGCAGTGCGCATTCCTTCATCGGTAAGTTTCACACCTTTGTACCGCTCATGGTTCAGATAACCAAGCTCCGAAAGCCTTTGCACCATTTCGCTGGTTGCGGCTTTTGACACATCAAGCATTTCAGCCACTTCAGAAGTGGTTACGGTGCTCTCTTTTTCGTTCTCATCAGCGATTCTGTATATCGCTTTAAGATAATCTTCTTTTGAAATTGTTGGCATAACTTATAAATAATAAGGGATATATGTGGTTTAAATTTAAGCATTCCTAACAAAAAAGTCAAGGTAATTTATTTTTGTGTTTTTTCAGCAAATTCTTATGATTGCTCACCACAAACACCGCAACCCCCAACAAAAATCAAAACCCGCTTCAAACACCACATCATATTCATTCGGTAAATTATCCAAAATTGTGTAACTTTGTTGTTAAGTTTTTTTATCATCAGAGTTACGGGTAACTGCCGGAATCGATACATTTATTCTTAAGATTTTAACCCTTAATAGTTGCCCTTAATTACGCATTTTTAAACTGATACCTATGCGTAATCTTTTACGCTTATTCTTTTTGTCGGAGATCAATCTATGAACAATAAAATAACCGTCTTTCTGCCGTATAACGGGGAAGAACACACCAAAAGAACTGTAAACTCACTTTACGGCACCGGAGTTGTTGAAAAAATCTATCTTACGGTAACTCAGCCCGGATTAGCTGCACTTCCAAACACCGAACTTCTTTCCGTTGATTCGGTTCGTTCCTCACAGGGAATTAAGCGAATTGTCGGTGCTGCGCAGAGTGAGTGGTTCATCTATGTGAAAGAAGATACAATTATCGAGCCGGGGCAGTTCGGCTTTGAACGAATGCTCTATGTGGGCAGCTCAACGAAGGCGGGGATGGTTTATTCCGACTATTATGAGATTAAAGAGGGGGTTTCAGCGCCACATCCGGTGATTGAGTATCAACAGGGTAGCCTGCGTGACGATTTTAATTTCGGGTACCTGATGTTGTTCAATACGGCGATTGCAAAAAAAGCGCTCGAAAACACCGCCGGTGAAGATTTTTCCTTCGCCGGGTTCTACAGCCTAAGGTTAGCGGTTTCAAGATTTGCGGAATTGGTGCGCATTGGGGAATACCTCTATTCTTCTATCGAATCGGATACACGACGCTCGGGTGAGAAAATTTTTGATTATGTGGACCCCCGAAACCGCGCCGTGCAAATCGAGATGGAAGCTGCCTGCACCGCTCACCTGAAAAAAATCGGTGCCTTTCTGTCTCCTGATCAATTCAAAGGAATTGATTTTACAGATTCTGATTTTGAGTTCACTGCTTCGGTGATTATTCCCGTAAGAAACCGCGTTTCTACTATTGCCGATGCCGTTGCCTCTGTGCTAAAACAAAAAACCGACTTCCCTTTCAATTTAATCGTGGTCGATAACCATTCGACCGACGGCACTTCTGAAAAAATAAAAGAATTTGCGGGCGATAAACGGCTTATTCACTTAGTCCCGAAGCGGAATGACCTCGGAATTGGCGGCTGTTGGAACTTAGGTGTTCACCATGAAAAATGCGGCATGTTTGCTGTGCAGCTTGACAGCGACGACCTTTACAGCGACGAAAACACACTTCAAACTATCGTTGATACCTTCAAAAAAGAGAAGTGCGCAATGGTGATCGGTACATACCAAATGACTAATTTTGACCTGCAGGAAATTCCACCCGGAATTATTGACCACAAAGAATGGACTGATGACAACGGGCCCAACAATGCGCTCAGAATAAACGGTTTGGGTGCTCCGCGTGCGTTTTACACTCCCGTTCTGCGCGAAATTAAAATTCCGAATGTTTCCTACGGGGAAGATTACGGAGTTGGTTTGGCAATCTCACGGCAGTATAAAATTGGCAGGATTTATCACCCTGTTTATTTATGCCGCAGGTGGGAAGGCAATTCAGACTCGGCGCTTTCTGTTCAGCAAACGAACGCTCATAATTTCTACAAAGATAAACTGCGCACTTTCGAGCTGAAAGCAAGGTTAAACTTGTAGTAGGTTCGTCGGGAAGTGCCGGAGATGCTGCTGTTGTTTCGAGAGTTGCAACCGTTGCATAAACAACTACAGAATTTGATGCTGTAGCTGATTGATGTTGTAGCTGATTGATGTTGTAGCTGATTGATGTTGTAGCTGATTAAACAGCAGCACCAATAACTTCTGCAAAAGAATTAAATCTTCTTAAGTGTTCTTTCCGCTAAGCGGATTGTGGCTGAATCGATCATTCTGCCGTTCAGTTCTGTCGCACCTTTTCCCTGTGCAACCGCCTGGTTATGGGCAGCGATTACCTGCCGGGCGCGCTCAATTTCCTCGGTGGATGGTGAAAAAATGGCATTAATCACCCCAATTTGATCGGGGTGTATCGCCCATTTTCCATCAACACCGAGCGCAGCAGCAAGCTCAGCACTTCTTTTCAGCCCTTCAGAATCCTTAAAATTGCCGTAGGGAGCGTCAATCACGATCAAGTCCCGTGCTTTTGCGGCAATAACCATCGAGGAAAGCACAAAATGCCACCTGTGCCCCGGGTAGAAATCTTCATTCTCACCGTGCCCCGAAATTGAGTAAAACTTGGCGCCAATCGCTGAAGAAAAATCAGCAATTCCAAACACAAGTGAAATGTTGCGGGGTGATGCTTCTGCAATTTTTGAGGCGTTTTCTAACCCTAAAGGGTCTTCGATTGAAGGTTCAAGAAAAATTTCAGAACGAATGTTCTGCTCTTCAAACACCGAATCTATCAACCGGTCAACAAAATGAACATCTGCGGGCGTCGATACTTTCGGAATTACGATCGAGTTAATTTTCCCGCCACATACTGAAAGTACCTCGATAATATCTTTATAGGAAAACCTGTTCCCCGGCTGATTAATCCGAACGGAAACAGGTTTTCTTTTCCAATCTAATGAGTTAATCGAGTCGCAAACGATTCGCCGTGCTTTTTCTTTCTCAGAAACCGGAACACTGTCTTCCAAATCTAACATCACCACATCGGCGTCTGAGGCTGCTGCCTTTTGGTGCATTCGGGCTACATGACCCGGTACGGATAAAATTGAGCGGCGCTTCATACTAACTGCTTCATTGTTTCTTGATTTTATCGGTTACCTGCGCCTTAAATTTTTGCTGTTGCCTCATTTGGCGTCTCTCCATTCGCTGACTTTTCATTTGCTGTTGCTTCATTCTCTGTTTTTTCGTTCGCCGGTTCTTTTTTTAATGTATCTTCATTTACCAGCTTTTCAATGACTTATCTTGTCCCAATCATCAATACAATCAATGCGCGCAGCTGTATTTTTTCGTTCCTGTTTAGGTAGTTGTTTTCAGAGCATCACACTGTTTGAAACAAAATTGCGCGCGGTTTTCTTTTCGCACTTCCACTTAAGTCAAAAAGAACCCCGTGCGGAAAAACACCAATTCTACTCAATCACTTCAAAAATTGATTCAAGCGGCAGCTTCTCACGCGCAGGCAGCGACTCAAGCGGCTTACCGACAGCAATGCACGCAGCAAGTCTATATGGCGCTTTGATGCCAAGCAATGGTTCAAGTTCTTCGCGGGCAACTAACAAACCGGTAAGCCAGCAGCAGCCGTAACCCATTCCTGTGGCGGCAAGCATTATATTCTCTATCGCAGCACCGATGCTCTGCACATCCGGGTAATTGCGCATTTTGTTCATTTCATCGTGCGAAAGCCCGGAACTTTCAAGTATCGGGTCAACTACAGCGTCATAAGGTTTCATCTGAACCGCAATAACAGCCGGAGCATCCGTAAAAACGGTGGAAAAGTGGGCAACCGTTGTTTTTATTTTTTCGCCTTTTTTCTCGGCGCCATTGTTCAACAGACCCGAAATTTTCCTGTTCACGATGTTCGACATTTCATCGATAACTTCCTGATTCAATATCGCCACAAACTTCCATAACTGCGCATTATTGATACTTGGAGCTAACCCGGCAAGTCTGACTAATTCTTTTATATCTTCTAACGGTATCCTGTCCGGTCTGAATTGACGGACACTTCTTCTTCTCTCAATTGCTTCATTTACATCCATAAAAATCCCTTTTTGTTTTATCAAACTTAGCAAATATTTCCCTCCTAAAAAATCGTCCAACGCACTTTGCGCTTTGTCATTTTTCAGAAGTGGCGGGCTTTTGGGGTTTTTCTACCTCAATATGGTTTTGGGAATTGGATTTGGTGGACACTGCGAATTTTTCTACCTCAATAAGGATTTGGTTAGCGCTTGACTTTTTTCAGTGAAGGCTTTTTTAGAATCCGTAAGCAAGATATCTCTGTAGTGTAAAACTGTTCGATTTACAGTACTTTTATGACCGTTACTATTCTTTCCTGCAGTCCCTAAAAAAAATCATCATTTTACCCTCAATTTGAATTTATTCTATCAATGTTTACTAGAATTTTCCATTGACCACCAAAAGTGCCGCCAACTCGTTCAATCAATCTCTTATTCTTTAATATTTCAATATGTTTCTGCACAGCTGACTCATTTATCCCAAGTATCTTTGCCAATTCATTTCGTGAAATAAATACATTATTGTTTATAAGGAGCATTACTTGTAATTGCCGCTTAGTTGGTAGTCGATACTTAGATGCCTGACCACCTGTCTGACCACCTGTTTGACCACCTGTTTGACCACCTGCCTGACCACCTGTCTGACCACCTGCCTGACCACCTGTCTGACCACCTGTTTGACCACCTGCCTGACCACCTGTCTGACCACCTGTCTGACCACCTGTCTGACTACCTGTCTGACCAATCTTAGGAGCATTGTTTTTTATTTTATCATTTACAACGAACTCCCCTTCATTAGAATCAAGTAACATCATATTAGGTTCTTTAACTGTACTGAAAACAACTTTGAAATAATCAATATCCGAGTAATATTCTGGAAAAGTATCATTAAACTTTTTCCAGTTTTGGTTCATTTTGTTAAAACCATATCCACCATTTTCAGAGAGATTAGCCACTCTAAATAATTTTGCGATAATACTATTTCGTGGAAGGGAGATGTCCTCTCTCATTAAACTATCAAGAGGTTTTGGAAGCGCTCCTGGATTAAAAAACTCAATTCGGTCAAAAAAGACCCTAACCCTTGGTCGCATCTTTGAAAAATAATCTGTATGTTGTAAAAGATTAACAAGTGCTTCTCTGATAGCTTCTAAATATGGATAAACTGTAGATGAGGTACCGTCGGGGTTCAACCTAAAAGGAAGCTCTATCTGTCGCGATAATCTGTTATAAATAGCAAAATAATATTGCCAAATATTTTCTTGTTCAGGCAACCGAAATAAGTATCTAGTTGAGGCATCCGAGTAACTCGTTCCGGGGATTTCAAAATAATCGATTCGAAAATCACTAAATATTGATTGAATTCTATCGCCGATCCCAAAAAAAAGTAACCCACTGTAAGTTATATTTTCATTAACTAAAATTCTTAATTTACTAAGAAATTCGACTTTGGAGAATTTGTTATATGAATGCTCTGGATTATTTCTTTGAATATATTCTCTGTATTGAAGAAGAGAATTATCATCAAGCCAAGAAATATTTGAATCTTGAATGATACCCTCCGTAATAGTACCAAAAGATTGATTTCTATACATTGCATCGATTTCATCTTTTGTTGCTCTTTGATCGCCACTGCCACTACGAATGAATGTATTAACTTGTGAACCGTAATAAACTGGCTTTTTGTCAGATAACGGGATATAAAAGAGGATGACTGATTTATCTCCAAAATTATATTTCTTAACGGTAAATGCAATTTTAACATTAAATTTTTCAGCTCGAATGGTATTAGTAAAATTTTGCTCAATTTTTTCAGGATTATTTACACCTGTGACTTCAAATTTTTTCCCAATTTGACTCACTCCTAACACAATCCATCCGCCGGCGGTATTTGAAAAAGCACTAACAGTATCCCAAATATTTTTCGGAAGTTCGGACGAAGCTTTCTTTACTTCAAAATCTTCCCATTCGATATCTTGAAGTTTTTTAATTAGTTCTTCTTTAGTCATAAAATTAAATTTTCTTTAATATGTTTATGGAGCCTATTTTTATGTTGCATTTGCTTTAGATAGATACTTTAGATAGAATAATACAGAACAAAATAATATGATTCGACCTGCTCACTCATTTTTCTTAACCTCAACTTTCAATTCTAAACCGAGAGACAGGCAAAGAGTGGTCAGCCCGTCAAGCGAGGGGTTTGCGCTCCCTCTTTCAATGTCTATCACATTCCTAAGACTGATCCCGCTTAGGTCAGCCAATTCTTTTTGAGTTAATCCGTAAGCTTTGCGAAGTTGTCTGATTTTCGCACCAATTTCTTCTTTCGTCATTTCAAAATCTTAATGATTATTTCCTTTCAGCACTAACGGAAAAATTAGTTTAACCAAAAATTTTACCGAAATAAAAAAAGTAAATTATACTTAGAAAGTTACCTGAACAGGGAAAATAACTATACTGAGAATCTTATCAGAACTGAGCAAACACCCATACTCGTAATTTTATCAGAATAAGAAAAGTTAGCAATATTAAAAAAGTTCCTAAAACAGGGAAAATTCGCCGGGATGGGAAACTTCCATTACTGAGAAAATTTTCCGACTGGTGAAAACTTCCATTACTGAGAAAATTTTCCGACTGGTGAAAACTTCCAATGCAGTAAACACTAAATGAACCGGAAAAACTATTCAGTTTGATCATCAAAATTTCCCACTGCATTTTCCCAAATATGTAAATCTACTTCCGTTTACTCTTTAATTTGTCGGGTTTTCCGCTTATCAATTCTTTGGAAACGATGAATATTTGTAAATATCACTTTTAAAAATACAAAAACAATCGTTTATTTATGCAATATATTGCATATTTACATAAAACAAATAAAATTGCGACGCAGGTTTCACATTTTCATGCAATATTTTGCACATATTAAAATAAATAATCCCCGTTTACACATAAACGATTCGTTTGTGCAACATATTGCATAATTAGACGAAACACCTCAAAAACACATCTTAGAAACCCACCAAACCACCTCCAAAAACACCACCACTTCATTTTGTGCTTGACTTTTACAAATATTTTGTTATATTCGCATTTCAAAAATGTAAGCGCTTACATACCCGAAAATGTAAGCGCTTACACGAACCATTCACCAACAAATAACATATCGGAGAAATCATGAAAAATTTTACTTTCTTTCTTCTGTTTTTCGCTCTCTGTGCGGGTTTTACCTCCGCTCAGTTTGTGAACGGGCCTCCTGCTGAAGGTGTGCTCGGGCAGGTGGATTATATAACACCAACCGCCGGAACCGCAATTAACAAATTCAACGGCCCTAACGGCGTATTTTTCGATAACAGAAACGGAAAAGTCTGGGTTGCAGACCGCGGAAACCACCGCGTTCTAAGATTCTCAAGCATTAACGCTTACATTAACGGTGGTGATGCAGAACTTGTTATAGGGCAGCCTGATTTCACTACGAACACTTCAGGACTTACAGCAACCAAAATGAACAACCCTATTATAGCTTTGGTTGATGGAAGCGGAACCTTGTGGGTCAGTGAATACGGAAACAACAGAGTTACAAGATGGGACAACGCCGACCAACTCGTGAACGGCGATACCGCTGACGGGGTGCTCGGGCAACCTGATTTCACTACAAACTCCGCCGCAACTACACAAAATAAATTCAGCGGTCCCGCCGGAATTTTCATCGAAGCAAACGGTACTTTGTGGGTCAGTAATTTCAACACACACAGGGTACTTCGCTTCCAAAACGCTGCAACTTTGCCCAATGGTGCAAACGCTGACCTCGTCCTCGGGCAACCTGATTTCACAACCGGCACTTCAGGCACTACTGCTGCGAAAATGAACAACGCAAACGGCGTTTATGTCGATGTGCTGGGCAACCTGTGGGTCAGCGAATTTACAAACAGACGCGTGCTGAAATTCAACAATGCTGCAACTCTCACAACGGGTCAGGCAGCTGATGGTGTGCTCGGGCAGCCCGATTTCACCACCAATACTTCAAACACAACTCAGGCAGGCTCTGGAAATGTCAGATGGGTAACCGGTGATATCCTCGGTAACTTATATGTTGTTCAGGAAAACAACAACAGAATCTCCGTCTTCCTGCAGGCTGCTACACTACCCAACGGTGCCAATGCGGATTATGTTATTGGGCAGCCTGATTTCACAACAGGTACGGGCTTAAACCCACCGACTCAAAACTCGCTCAGAACACCCAGATGTGCCTCTGTTGATAACACAGGCAAAAAACTTTGGGTGACCGACTGGGCAAACAACCGCGTGTTGCGTTATGATATTTCATCCATTGTCCCTGTTGAACTCGCTGCGTTTTCAGCTTCTGTTTCGCTTGATGGGGTTACATTGAAGTGGACTACCGCAACCGAACTCAACAACCTCGGTTTCGCAGTTGAAAGAAGGGAAGAAAACAGCCAATTCCATGAAATCGGTTTCATAAAAGGTAATGGCACAACTACAAACCAAAATTCATATTCTTTCTTAGATAAAAACCCATTCACCGGAACGGTTTATTACAGATTGAAACAAGTTGATTTTGATGGTTCCGCACACTATTCAAACGAGATAATGGCTGAGACCTTCACAACTTTGAATGATTTCCACCTTTTTGGTAACTATCCAAACCCCTTCAACCCGAGCACAGTGATATCTTATTCACTGCCGGAGAGAACCAACCTTAAAATCGTAGTAAGAGACATCCTCGGCAGCGAAGTTGCTGAAATCTTCAACGGTGTGGCTCAGCCCGGAATTAACCAAGTTGAGTGGAATGGCACCAATTCACAAGGTCACACTGTAAATTCAGGTGTCTATTTCTATACAATTGAAATGGGCAGCAAAGTGGTTTCAGGAAAAATGATACTTAACAAATAGGCAGCAACATGAAGTTCTTTGAAAAAATTATTTTTTCGCTTTTTTTGCTTATTTCGTTCAGCACTCTGCAGGCGCAGGATTATCTCTTTTTCACGGATAGTGATATTCCCAACTACTATGATCCCAGCTACCTGCAGGTTAATGCACCAAGTGAATTGTTAATGGTGAACGGAGTAAAGTTCCCCGTTGTGTCTGATACTTTCTATTCGGGCACAAACGGGCTTAAACTGCAATACAAATCGATGAACGGCGGAAACTGGGTTGCGGCTGTGGCTGCCCCCGGCTGGCCCGGAAGAGATGCTACCCTTAAAGATTCCGTCGTTTTTATGATCTATTCTCCCGTTTCTGTACCGGCAGCAAATCTGCCGATGCTATTCGTGGAAGATTTATCCAACCAGCGTTCAACAAAAATCCCGTTAAGTAAATACAACCCTGCCGGCGTGCCTGCAGGGCAATGGGTGAAACTCTGGATACCGTTAGATACCTTAAAACAAAACCCGGGCGGCTGCGACCTGACCAGGGTTAAGACGATCTTCTGGTCTCAGGGTATTGATGACGCTGTTACAAGAACTTTCTTCATCGATGATGTAAAAATGACCGGCGGTGCCTCAATTTATGATTATAACTACATTGTTGTTATCGGTTCATCAACTTCCGCGGGCACAGGCGCCAGCCCACAGGATAGCTCCTATGTGAACAGGCTGAGAAAACATATCCAAAGCATAGACACTACTTACAAAGTGCTCAATCTTGCAGTGGGCGGGTTCACTACTTATCATGTTATGCCCACAGGCTTCGTACCGCCGGGCGGAAGACCGGCACCGCGCCCAACCAATAACATCTCTTATGCACTGGAATATAACCCAAAGATGATATTCATCAATTTGCCTTCTAACGATGCTGCAAGCGGCTACCCAATTGAAGAACAAATTGCTAATTTCGATACTCTGGTGGCTGTGGCTACCCGGAATAATGTTAAATTCTGGATAACTTCAACCCAACCGCGTAACCTGAGCAACCCCACACAGATGAATCTTTTGACTTCAATGCGGGATTCAGTTTTCACCCGTTACGCTGCATACGCTGTTGATTTTTGGAACGGTTTGGCGCAACCTAATGGGTACATTAAACCGGAATATGATTTCGGCGACGGCATCCACCTGAACAACGCCGGGCACAGGCTGATATATGAGAGGGCTGTTCAGGTAATTCTCCCCGAATTAGTGCCTGTTGAACTGATCAGCTTCCTTGCTTCCCGTTCGGGTTCCGAAGTCGTGCTGCAGTGGTTAAGTGCCACAGAGACAAACAATTACGGCTACGAGGTCCAAAGAAGCACTGATAAAGTAAACTTTGAAACCATCGGGTTTATTGAAGGAGCGGGCACCACCACTTCCATTTCGTCGTATAATTTCACGGACGGTGATGCCGACCCAAACTCAACCCTTTACTACAGGCTGAAACAAATTGATTATGACGGAAAAGCTTCTTATTCGGGCATAACGGAAGTGGAGGCTGAATCCCCTATGGGATTCAAACTCTTTCAGAACTATCCCAATCCCTTCAACCCTGAAACGGTGATCTCTTTTTCACTGCCGAAAAATCTTTCGGTGAAGGTGAATGTTTACGATATGACGGGGAAAGAAGTAGCGGAGCTTTTTTCGGGCGATCTGAACCAAGGATACCATAAGCTGAACTTTAACGCTTCTCACCTTGCCACAGGTATCTATTCGTGCAGAGTGTTAGCGGGCGATTTTAGTTCAACAATAAAACTTTTGCTGTTGAAATAAGTTCTTAGTGCGGAGCAATTTCTATTGCGGAGATTATGCGGTTTAATTATGAAATTTTGCTCCTGATGTAAGAAACGGTTACAACAGTATGTAAAATCAAAAAAATAAGGACCGGGCTTAAAAACCCGGTCCTTTTTTAATAATGTTTTCAACGGGCTGTTTTTGCTCTTCGGTTTTTCAGAAGGGGTATCCCGTTTCGCAAAATATCTATTCCCGTTTAAAATCTGTCGATTTTCTTATTTTCAGTTCAGGTTCAATTAAAATTTTCGAGGGTTCAGATAAAGTATCGTAACCATTTAGCGCTTCCGTCATTTTTTGAAATGCCAAGGTACCAAATTTTGAAATATTTAAATTAACGGAAGTTAAAGACGGATGTGTCATCTGCACATATTCGATGTCATCAAACCCGCAAAGAGCCACATCTTCCGGCACACGGATACCTGAACTTTGAAAGTGGTTCAATGCACCCAAAGCCATTGCGTCGTTTGAAGCGAAAACGGCGGTAATATCTTTTCTTTTAGTAAAAAGCCGTTCCATAGCGTAATAACCGGTAATTTGTCTGAAGTTACCCTCTAAAATTTCAATATTCTCAGGTGAAATACCCCCTTTTTCCGTTGCGGAAATAAAAGCTTCTTTTCTCTCTATAGCGTCAGTGTTCCCCTTTTCTCCTTCAATTAAGGCAATTTTTTTGTGCCCTTGCGCTATCAGGTGTTCAGTTGCCATTTTTGCGCCGGTAATGTTGTTCAAAGCAAGGTCTGCTTCTCCCAAAAAGCGATTAAAACGGCTAAGCATCACCGTCGGTAACCCCGGAAACAAACTGTTAATCTCTTCTCTTATCCCTGCTTTGTGGTACATCAAAATCAACCCGTCGATCTTGGAGGATAATTTTCGAAGTGTAGCAAATAACTCTTCTGAAGAGCCTCTTCTGCCGGCAATCACAATGTCAAAACCTTCATTTTCCAGTAAAGAATGGAGCGTAAACACAAACTCTGAGAAAAAGCCGCCATAAAGCACCGGCAAAACAACTCCGATAGTATTCTGTTTCCCTCCACTTAACCCTCTGGCAGAAGCATTTGGTGAAAAATTCAGTTTGGCTGCAGTCTTAAGGACAAGGGCTACTGTTTCCGGTTTAACCCGCGGGCTTTTATTAAATACCCTGGAAACAGTGGCAATTGATACTTTTGCTTCTCTTGCCACATCATAAATTGTAGTTGCTTTTTCCGGTTTCATTTCTTATCACTTTTAACAATTTAAACTTAACAAATTATCTGAAAAAATCACTTGTTATCTTTCTTTTTATTTATAAAATTTCTGAAGTATAAACGGAGTGCCGAAGAGAAAGGAGAAAAATAAGAAGAAACTCAAATTTTGGAAACTTAGCAGCGTCCTTCCTCTTTGCCCAAGGATATGAAAAAAAATGTCAGAAGAAAAGTAAGATGAAATATAAAGTGAAAGCCAAAGAGCATTTCACTAACTTACCATGAATTTTTGTTAATTAACTCACATTGAATCAAAACTGCTTTTAATTCATCTAACTTTATATTATGTTTTAAGGTTGTTCGTTTTTTTTTACGACATGAATAAAAAATTAAAGGATATATAATGGAGAATAATCAACCAAGAATGCCCCTTCTGGGCGATAAAATGCCCGAACTAACCGTTCAGACAACCCACGGAGTTAAACAAATTCCGGGTGATTTTGCAGGTAAATGGCTCGTTCTTTTCAGCCACCCGGGCGATTTTACTCCCGTTTGCACTACTGAATTTGTAGCCTTCGCCAACAGGGCGGAAGAATTTAAAAAATTAAACGCGGAACTTTGCGGTCACTCCATCGACCAGGTCTTCTCTCACATCAAATGGGTTGAGTGGATCGAAGAAAAACTGAATGTGAAAATCCCCTTCCCGGTTATTGCCGATGATATGGGAAATATTGCAAAATCTCTCGGAATGATCCATCCGGGCAAAGGTACAAATACAGTTCGCGCGGTTTATGTTATCGACCCCGACGGTATCCTCCGCCTGATGATTTATTATCCTCAGGAAATCGGAAGACAAGTTGATGAGGTGTTGCGCGCTCTTAAAGCTCTGCAAATCTCTGACGCCAACAAGGTTGCCATGCCCGAAAACTGGCCCAATAACGAGCTGATTAAGGATAAAGTTATCATCCCACCTCCAAAAGATGTAGCAGCTATTGAAAGCAGACAACAGTTCGAGGGTCCCGACTGGTGGTTCAAATACAAAGAACTTTGATGGTAACGACCATTGATTGTAAAAACCTTTGAATAATTGGAAAACAAAATCTTGGGTTCAAAAACTGGTAATTAATTCGTAGTTGACCGATAACTGATTAAAGATCAGAAATGATCAAAAAATGTTTAGTAGCTGAACAACACTAAACGATTGCTAAAAACGCTAAATGGCTGCAATTTGGTAAGTAGTTTAACAACACTAAACGATTGCTAAACGCTAAATGGCTGCAATTTGGTAAGCGACTGAGCAACGCTTCACCGTTGCAAAGAACAAAGCTTTTATCAACTACAAAACAGCGCCAAAACTAAAACTTGGTGGAAATTAATCACCTAAAACCAGCAACTCCAAATTAAAACTAAGAAAAGGGTGGTGTTTTTAACGCCGCCCTTTTTTTGGTATGTGAATTTTTTTTTCTTTATTCGCATCTTTGTTTTCAATTAGATTGGCTTATTCATGCCCGATATTCTCACTCCCGAAACAACCGGGTATCTAAACTCAGTCAGAGGCAAGCAAACTCCTCTGATTGCCGAGATGGAGAAGTATGCGGAAGAGAACCATGTACCCATACTCGACCCCAATTCTGCGGCATTTCTCGAAGTGTTGGTTAAATCTTCAAACGCCGGCACTGTGCTCGAAATTGGAACCGCAATAGCCTACACAACAACCCGAATTGCGGCTGCACTTCCCGAAAAAGGAATGATTTACACAATCGAAAAATCAGCCGATATGATACCCCTCGCTCAAAGAAACATTGAAGCCTCAGGGGTGAAACACAAAATTAAATTGTTGCAAGGCGAAGCTTTTCATCACCTTTTAAATTTGGATATCGAGTTTGATTTGATTTTTTTGGATGCTGACAAGGAAGACTATAAAAGGCTTTTCGAACTTTCCCTGCCCCTTCTGAAAAAAGGTGGGCTTTACATCGTAGATAATCTCCTGTGGCACGGATATACCGCTTTCAGCGGCGAAATCCCGCAAAAATACCTCCGCTCAACGGGTATGGTACGGGAGTTCAACCAAATTTTTCTGAAATCACCGGCACTTCAAACTTCACTTATTCCTATTGGGGACGGTTTGGGTTTGGGCTACAAATTAACCGAAAAAGGAGAAGATACCATCAATAATATTCACATGTGCTATAAGAACTTCGATCTGATTGTTAACAATCGGATGGAAGAACCCGAAGATATGAGAACCTTGCTTGAACTGACGATCGAAGGCGAACTCGAAAAGAACTTTGAAGAGATGTGCTTCGATGCCAAATATATGATCGGGCTTGGCAGCTCCATCGCTAAAGCGGAAGAAAGCCCCGATATTAACTCTTACGGAACGATGAAAGATGATCTCAGCTCCACTATTCTTAAGTTTCTCGGTAACTTGAAAGAGATACTTGCATTTGCAGAAGAGAAGTTTCAGCTTTATTTTATAAACAAATATCTTCAGCAAAATGAAGAGGATGAGGAAATGGAAGACCTCCTCCGCTTAGTAAGCGATTTCGCCGAAATGAAACTGATTATCAATGAGTTGAAGCGAACATAACTTCTGCTTGTTTAGAGGTGCAAAGACCAAAAACCGTTAAACCGCTGAATTAGCATGGAAGAATTAAACAGTACAAGTGGCAAGGAAAGCTCAAATAGCCCAAATAGCCCAAATAATTCATTTAGCAAAAGAAAAGAAAGCCCGATTTTAAGACATAAAAACAGATGAAAAAACTTTTACGCCCATTAATATTGTCTCTCTTTTTATGTTCCGTTGCTGCACCACAGATAGCAAAGCTGACCGATGTTGGCGGCGGTGTTGGGCTTGGTGTTTTCAAGGGAAACACTTCCGAAGAGTTTGGCTATTCAGCACAAGGCTCTTTTGATTTCAAACTGTGGTTCTCTGAAAAATATTATTTCAGAAGTGCCGCTTTTTACACACGAAAGTTCTCCATTCTTCTGCCGGAAGACCGTTACGGCAGAAATTATCCCTATTTGCAAGGGTTTTCTTTGAAGTTCATGGGCGAGCAGTTGATTACAACACACATCTCAGTCGAAGGTGGCGGCGGGCTGGCGGTTATTAACGATCGTTCGTTCCCCGAAACGGATGTATGGTCGTTTGGCAGTGGAATTTCGTTTCACACTATTTTCTATTTTTTCGATAAAACCGTTGAAACAACCGGATACTCCGTTCACCTTGGCGTTGAGTGGAATGTCGGGTTCTTTAACACTATCCCCGAAATGAACACGGTTCAGGCACAGCTGCATTATTCTTTTTAGTTTTGACTCATCACCATCATACCATCCGTAGTTTATAACTTCTCATCTTCTTTTTTCGTAAATTTATTGTTTAACTTTTTTAAAATCCGCACTTCGGAGATAAATGAACAATATCAGAAATTTCTGCATTATCGCACATATCGATCACGGTAAAAGCACCATCGCCGACAGGCTTCTGGAATTTACCGGCACCGTCAGTGATCGTGAAGCCAAAGCCCAAATCTTAGACAGTATGGATTTGGAACGCGAGCGCGGAATCACGATCAAGTCCCACGCTATTCAGATGGAATATACGGCGCAAGACGGCAACATATACACGCTGAATCTGATTGATACTCCGGGGCATGTTGATTTTACTTATGAAGTCTCGCGCTCACTCGCTGCGTGCGAGGGTGCACTGCTTATTGTCGATGCCTCGCAGGGTGTGGAAGCGCAGACGATCTCGAACCTCTATCTTGCAATTGGTGCCGGGTTGGAAATCATCCCCGTTCTTAATAAAATCGACCTACCCGGTGCAGAACCCGAAAGAATTGCTCAGCAGGTTATCGACCTGCTCGGCTGCGATAAAGATGAGGTAATCTACGCAAGTGCTAAAGCAAAGATTGGCATTCAGGAAATTCTGGAAGCCGTTGTGCAAAGAATCCCGCCTCCAAAAGGTGACCCTGAAAAACCGCTTCAGGCGCTCGTTTTCGACTCGGTTTTCGACCCCTACCGAGGGGCTATTGCATATATCCGCTTGGTGAACGGCACAATTAAAGAGAAAGATAAAATCCGCTTTTTTGCTCATGATAACGAATATTTAGCCGAAGAAATCGGCAGCTTAAAATTAGGTAAAAAACGGACAGGCAGCATTTCCGCCGGCGATGTCGGATACCTTATTGCAGGCATTAAAGATGTGCACGATACAAAAGTTGGCGACACAATAACGCACGCTAAGAACGGCTCGCCTGACCCTCTTCCGGGCTACCAGGATATTAAACCGATGGTTTACAGCGGGCTTTATCCCACGAACACCGAAGATTTTGAAGATCTGCGCGACGCACTTGATAAATACCGCCTGAACGATTCGTCACTTATTTACGAGCCGGAAACCTCCGCTGCGCTTGGGTTTGGGTTCCGGTGTGGCTTCCTTGGGCTGCTTCACATGGAAATAGTGCAGGAGCGCCTTTTCCGCGAGTTCGATCAGGCTATTATAACAACTCTTCCCAATGTCGAATACATCGTTTACAAGCGAAACGGGCAGCAAGTGAAGGTGGATAACCCCGACCACATGCCCCCCGCAGGCGATATTGAGAGAATTGAAGAACCTTTTGTCCGGGCGCAAATTGTTACTCCCAGCGAATATGTCGGCGGAATTATGAAATTGGCAATGGATAAAAGGGGCGTTTACAACAACACAAATTATATAGATACAACCCGTGCCGACCTCAGTTTTGATTTCCCCCTTTCCGAAATTATCTTCGATTTTTACGACAAACTGAAATCGATCTCCCGAGGCTACGCTTCTTTCGATTATGAAGTGGTGGGCAACCGTGAATCTGATCTGATAAAACTTGATATACTTCTGAACGGCGACCCTGTTGATGCACTCTCGATGATCGTTCACAGGTCAAAATCTTACGATTGGGGCAGAAAAGTCTGCGATAAACTGAAAGACCTCATCCCAAGGCAACTTTTTGAGGTTTCTGTTCAGGCTGCCATCGGAACAAAGGTTATTGCCCGCTCAACCGTGAAAGCAATGCGAAAAAATGTTATCGCTAAGTGCTATGGGGGCGATATCTCAAGAAAAAGAAAACTTCTGGAAAAGCAAAAAGAAGGCAAAAAACGGATGAAACAGGTAGGAAATGTGGAAATACCCCAGGAAGCCTTTTTGGCCGTTTTGCAGATCGAAGAGTGATTTTTCCCGAAATCCCTCCGGGTGAACCCCGAACCGACGGGTTAATTTTACCTGACGGGGCAGGCACCGCAAACTCTCAGGCAGGCACTTATATTGACCGCTGTCTATTGCACCTGCCGTTTTAGGCTGGCACTGTAAACTGTTGGGCAGACCCTCTTAGGGCAGTTTACGCTCAATGGCAACATAAAATATCCATTAATGCAGAACCGCACTTTGTTTCGGCAAATTATTAATGCTGAGCACTTTCTGCATAAACATAAAATATCTATTACTGCGGAACCGCAACATTGGAAAGTTATGTCTTTCTGATTAACAAATGACAAACAAAAAGTTCTTTTTACGGATTTCCTTAATACTCTCGATATTTTTACTTAGCGTCATTCTGCTTCGTATTATATTCATTTCTACATTTAGAATCACGACAAACTCTATGGAGTCAACCCTTATTCCGGGTGATTTTATAGTCGTCAACAAATTCAGATATCCAAGGCAGGAACCCGTTTATATCCCTTTCACAAACATAGGAATACCATTTACCAAGTGGAGTGGCACCAAACAACCGGAAAGAAACTCTGTTATCGTTTTTAAATTCCCCGAAGGGCTTAAAAACGACCCTCACAACCCCGTTTATGTAAAACGACTGATCGGGCTGCCCGGCGACACGGTAAGAATTGCCGGCGGTAAGGTCTCCGTAAACAATATCCCGTTTCCCCCGCCAAAAGGTTTAACCAAAGATTCCGTAAAAAACCGGGATGATAAAAATGTGCAAATTTTCCCCGGTACCGAAATGTGGAACGACGACTGGTATGGTCCCCTCTATGTTCCCAAAAAAGGGGACACTCTTCAGATGAACATTTCTAACTTCCTGCAATGGGAAGGGATAATCAGAAAAGAGCAGGGCGACACTTCCCTCGTCATTCTGGGGGATAAATTCTTCCTGAATGGTAAACCGCTAAATCATTATATTACAGAGAACGATTATTATTTTGTGCTCGGGGATAACCGCGATAACAGCTTGGACAGCAGGTACTGGGGATATGTTCCTTATGATTATCTTATCGGGACGGCTTCCTTTATTTATTGGTCGAGCGACCCGTTCGAGAGCGGTTTTTTCTCCGGAATCAGGTTCAACAGAATTTTCAATACTGTAAATTAAGGCTTGTATATGAAAGGTTTAATCACTCTTCTTTTCATAATTTTATTCTCTTTCGCACCACTTAATGCTCAAAAAAACTATATGGTTTTCCTTAAAAACAAAGGCTATAGTGGCGCTTTTACATACGGTTCACCACTTTGGAACATTGCACTTTCATCTCTTTCCGAAAGAAGCATAGAGCGCCGGGTTAAAACCCTCGGCAGCGGTTTTGAAGTGTCGCCCGAAGACCTTCCGGTTTCCCCCGGATATATCGCCCGTTTGGAAATGACCGGTGCTAAAATCAGATGGACTTTAAAATGGTTTAACTGTGTTTCACTCACTGCGGATGAACCCACCGTTGAGAAAATAAAAAAACTTGATTTTGTGGAACGCATTCGCCCTGTGATCAAAATCCACCTGCCGCTTGAATTTGAAAACCCGCTACCGGTTCCAAACAGTGAAATTTATGCAGATGCCGGAAATTCGGATAATGGTTTGGTTCGGGGCAGCAAATGGAATCCCCCCTATCTTACGCAGAACTTTCAAGATTCGCAAGATGCACAAAATGTGCACGGCAACCGTGCTACACGAGGTAACGATGACGATCAAAAGTACTACGGCGGTTCTTATATTCAGGAAAAACTCTCCGATGTGCCCGCTGTGCACAAAATGGGCGGGAACGGAAAAGGTGTCAGAATTGGCGTGCTCGATTCAGGTTTTGACTGGAAAAGACATGAATCTCTGAACACGCGTAAAGTTATCGCAGAATATGATTTTGTAAGGCACGATAATGTTACTGCTAATCAGGAAAATGACCCGGCGGGTCAGGATGGGCATGGCACCTACTGCTTCTCAGTCTGCGGCGGTTTTTTCGAAGGGAAATTGGTGGCTCCTTCATACAACTCAGAATTTGTGCTCGCAAAAACAGAAGCCACCGAATATGAAAGAATGATCGAAGAAGATAACTACGCTGCTGCTATTCAGTTTATGGATAGTATCGGTGTTGATATTACGACAAGTTCACTTGGTTATACCGCTTTTGACGATACAACCTACAGATACGAAGACCTGAACGGCGAAACCGCAGTCTGTACAAAAGCGATTAATTACGCCTTTTCAAAAGGAATTTTAACTTTCACCGCTTCAGGTAATTCGGCACGCGAGCCGTGGTACTATGTTTCTACTCCGGGCGATGGCCCAAATGCACTTGCTATCGGTGCTGTTACTAAAGACAGAACTATCGCAAGTTTTTCATCCGGTGGCCCCACATCTGACGGAAGAATTAAACCGGATATTAGCGCAATGGGAGTAAGTGTTTACGGTGCCGTCTCGGGTACAACAGACAGATATACCCGCGCAAACGGCACCTCTTCCGCAACTCCGCTTACCGCCGGAATTGGCGGGCAGTTGCTTTCACTCTTCCCACACTTAAAAAACACTCAGGCAAGATTTATTTTAAGATATACAGCCGACCAGCGGATGCTGAAAGACAATGTTTTCGGCTATGGGCTGGTTTCTTCTTTCGAAGCGGCTACACATCCGAATCTGGAAATGCTGCCTGACGGAAAAATTAAACTCCACAAAAGATTTAAAGATGTATCCAACGCGAAAAGTGTCTTTTTAGTCTATAAAACCGGTTATAAAAAATCGGACAGGGTGAAAATGGATAAAGTGAACGATAATTATTTCACCGTTATTCTGCCGCAAAAAGCGCAAAAAGAAGCTTTTGAATTTTACTTTGATGCAGGTGAAACACAGAACGGTCTTAATTTTCCCTCTTTCAACCGTAAATATTACACGCTTCCGGGTAATGAAAATGTTTATATCGTTACACCGGATAAGTTCGATTTCAAAGAATTTGCCAAGGAAAGAGCTGCCAAATATACCGGAATTAACCCGAAAATTTTTGTAAAAGCTAAACCGGGTGAAAAAGATGCTCAGATTTTCATCAACAGCTTTTTAACCCCCAAAACTGTTGCTATAATACCTGTTTCAGACATCGTTGCAGATACACGCTATAAATGGAATGGGAAAGATTCCGACGGGAAACCCGTCCCACCCGGTATTTACACCGCAACCGTTTATGTCGGCGGCAAATTAAGCACCCGGCAGATATTTTTGAGGCAGTAGTTAGGATTTAAGTTGTTGAAGTGGCGGAAATTGCGGAAATTGCAAAGGTAAGAGCTGATTAAGAAGTTTCCGGAGTTTCTGCAGTGGGAGTTACTGCTAACGATTCGAAAATAAAGTAAGCTGCTGCAACTTCAAAAACGAAGATTCTAAACAAAAGCCGTTAAAACCGGTTTAAACACACTTACATTCAGCTGAGGGTGGGTACAATCTGCTCATCCCCGGCTGATTTTCACACAGCAACACCCAATCTTCGAACCACTTCGGCTTACTTCCACATTTTTTATCTGCATCAAAAAATAAAATAAAATTGTCGATAATCTTTCCTTTTTTTATTCAAATCTTTTTTGTATTTTTGGCTGTCGGAAAAGATGTAGCGTTTTAACTGCCCTGTTAATTGAAATCTTCATCTCCGGTAATAGTATAAGAAGCAAATTGAAAAGTCAGAATATCAAATAAATATAGGAATCATAAATGGCTGTTATTGATTTCGTAAAGTGGGATCCGGGAAGTGCTCCGGTGTACGCCTGGAAATTCCCTCACTCCAACCTTAGCACCTACACTCAACTTGTTGTAAGTGAATCGCAGGAAGCGGTTCTCTTTTCCAATGGGCAACTAATTTCAAAATTTGGGCCCGGAAAACATACCCTCGATACCGAAAACATCCCTGTTCTTAGAAGTTTGTTCGGGCTGCCTTTTGGCGGGAAAAATCCTTTCGCCGCTGAAGTCTGGTTTGTTAACAAGCTGCTTCCGTTGAACATCGACTGGAGTATCGATTCGATGATGACCCACGATCCGGACTATCAGACAATGGTGCCGTTGGTTGCTTCAGGAAGATACGGTTTAAAAATAACCGACGCCGAAAGGTTTCTGATTAAGTTAGTCGGCACGGCAACTGAATTTACTGCCTTTCAACTTACAGATCATTTTTGGGGTTTGCTGACCTCAAAAACCAAATCTATTTTATTGCAGTTCATAAATTCACAGCGGATCGGCATAAAAAATATTTCCGCGTTTCTCGATCCCCTTTCAACTGCTTTAAAAAACCCAATCAGCGTTTTTTGGGAGGATTACGGCATCTCACTCATCGATTTTTACCTTACGACGGTTGAGGTTGACGCAAATTCTGAAGTGGGGCAACGGATTCTGGAAGCAATGTCACGCCAAAGTGCACAAGCTATCGGCGGATATACCTGGCAGCAATCTAAGGCTTTTGAAATTGCTGATGACGCAGTGAATCAGATGGGCTCCGGTCAGGGCGGGCTTATGGGTGCCGTGCTTGCAACGGGGCTTATGGGAAACCTTTCAGGTGCAGGTTTGATGCAACCGCAACCAACACAAGGCAATAATGTTCAGCCTCCCGGTGCGGGGCAATATCCTCCCGGTGTGCCCGGAGCAGCCGGTGTAAGGGAAGTGTTTTGCTCAAACTGTGCGAAAAAATACCCTTCGAATATGAAATTCTGCCCTCACTGTGGCGACCCTTACACCCCCTGCCCAAGTTGCGGTGCGGATAACGACAAAAGTGCCAAAAGATGCGTCAGCTGTGGGGTACCGCTTGCTTCTGCCGCTGCTAAATGTAACAGTTGCGGTGCGGATATTCCCGGTAACGCCGCTTTCTGCCCTAACTGTGGTCAACCGGCTGTTATACCTGATGGTATTTGCAAAAAATGCGGCACTAATATGGGAGGTGCTAAATTTTGTCCTAATTGCGGAACAAAGCGGGAGTGAAACATGTCTTCATCAAACAATATCGCCGCAAAGATTTTATTCTTTGTAGGTGAAGCTTTAATCTTTTTTGGCTTTTGGGAATTTTTTCACGACAAATTGCCCGAAAATGTCTTTTATCTCGATTTTATCGTAGTTTCTGTCGTCTATACCCTTTATGCAATTCGTTTTTTTGATCTGTTCAGAAGCGCCAAATCTTTTGATCAAATTGTTGCGGGTTTAGGCCTTAACTGGGTTATCCTTACCTTTTATTCGGTTGTTGCACTTTTAATAATTTATTATGGCGCAACTAGTTTACTCTCCTTTAAATTTCAGTTGTTGCTTCAACTCGGAGCGGCATTTCTGATGGCTGTTGGTTTCAATCTTTTGAGTAAAGTTTACGAAAAGGCAAACAATGTTGCTGAAATGCAGGCTGAATTAAAGGTACAAAAAGACAGAATTGATGATTCACTTAAACGCTTAGAGCTGGAAGCCCGTGTTGGCTCACCGGTGCTGAGTGACGAACTAAAATTAATCGAAAAATTAAAGGAACAGAATCGATTCATCTCTCCCGTTAATAATGCTGAATCCCTCAGAATCGATGAAGAATTGTTGCGATTGATTGCCGAGGTTCAAAGAACTGTCTCTTTCGACAGGGAAAACCGTTCTGCGATCCTCGATAATTTGCAAAAATGTGTAATCCTTTTGGAACATAAAAAACAATTTTCAATAAATTAAACAAAGTAACATTATGAGTGGAAAAATTTTCGCTGATTCAGCAAATATTGTTCAGGATCAGGCAAAGATCCTCTTTGACTATTATAAAAATGCAGCCGAAGCCATAGTCTCAGAAGAGGAAAGAATTGAAGCAGATATTAGAAGCTTGGAAAAAGATCTTGAAATCATTAAACCTCAGCATCAACAAAATTTGCTTCTTTCCAGGATCGGAATTGGTGCCGGCGCTCTGGGGTTGGTTCTCGGTGTACTTGGGGCAATTATCGCTGCAACCGTACTTCTCGTTTTGGGCATTATTATTTTAATCGGAGGGCTGGTTTTTGCGTTTCTTAAAAATAATGCAGCTAAAGAAAACCAACTTCAACTGCAAAGAATTGAAAAAAAAATTCTTGAACAGAAAGAAAATCATAAAAATATCTTTCGAGACTATAAAGTAACAAAGCTTTGCGTTGGCTATGTACCCGTTGCTGAGCAGATACCCTACGAGAACAACTCTTTTATTGTCGATTTTACCAATCACGCCTCAGACTCAAAATTTAACCTCCAGATCCTGAACGATCCTAATCTCTTCTCCGAAAAAATTGAAGAAATCCATCAATTGATTGAAGAAGCCCCTGTTGTGGAAACTGCCGAAGAGAGTGAAGAAATTGATACTACTGAGTACTCAACCTCTATTCAAAAAATTAATTACAACGACTATTCCGGCAAGTTGGATAGAAGTCTGCGCACTGCGTCATACTGCCTGTCTGATTTGAATGTTACAACCGTAACTCTGCCCATTGTTATGCCGGAGAGCGAGCATGCCCGCTTCCTGAGGAGTTACGCCACTGACGAACCCGCCACTTCATACCGTTTGAAACCTTTTGATACGGAAAAACACAAGGAAGAGGTGGATCACTTCAAAGAGTTGAACGAACTGAAAAAATCGTTGGAAAAGCAATCGGTTTCTTTCGAAAATGTGCTGAAAAACCTGATGGGAAATGTTGCCGGATCTATTCAGGCTATCACCACTTTGAAGCTTGCTTCCACAAATAAATTGGTTGAGCAGTCAAACAGGCTTCTATTTAGGGTTCTGAAATCTGCTTATAACCATTATTCACCTCTGTTGGAAGCGGAAGAAATCGAACGAATTAAGAGCGAAACTTTCGACTTTTCCGATTCTGTCGAAAGTTATACCCCGTTTCAGCTGAAGCAAAGTTCGCGCGTGAAGTTTGATCCTATTAATGGGATTTGGGTTGCCGAAGACGGAAGCAAAACTTCGTTTCCGTTTGCTGTTCACCAAATTCACGAAGAGATTATTGCGCCCATCGTAAGTAATCTTATGCAGGAAAATCGTGTAGAACGGCTTAAAATTTACAACAACATTAAAGACCAAAAAGTCAGCTATTTGAATAAATGGCACCAGGACACCGAAGATTTTTACGGGCGGAACAGGGCAGAAGCAAATAACCTCATAAATATAATGCGCGGGACTTTAAGCGAGTTTATTGCCGCACACAACACTTTAACCGCACTGCAGGCAACGGAAGGCTCGATGTCTGACAGCGGGTCGCTTGACGCAACAGTGGTTAAATCGCAATCAGACGGTGCCGAAGTGCTGGCTTCATTTGATATTAAATCGAAAGAGTTCCAGAAGGTGCAGAGTGATTTTGCCGATTATATGGACCGGTTGAAAGAAGATATCGATCGCCGTGCCGAAAAATTTGAGTTTATCGAGTATTATGAAGCTTCTCTAAGAGACAGTTATACCAAAAATATGTCAATTGCTTCTGAAAATATCTTAAACTTAGATCAAAGGCGTAAATCTTTAGTGGCTTTCAACCCACTTTTTGCTGAATCTGCCGACCTTCCACCCGAACCAAAAATTGAGGATATAACCGGAGAACATTTGGCGCTGAACTTAAAGAGTATTGCTAAAAATTCTTTGGAAGAACTGGAAAATTTAACTGTGCCGCCTCCAAATTTTGGAGTGAACCTTGGCGTTGATTATCCGAATGTTGCGCCGCCAAACGGCAGTGCGGGAATTACTTCGCCTGAATCAAGTGCTGCAGATGAAAAATCTTATGCTTCGGGTCAAACCGACGGTGCACAGGGAGAGAGTGAGTTTTCAGACCAACAGGATATGTCTTCAGGAGAAAGCACCACCTTCGGGCAAGCCGGCATTTCAACGAGTGAGGGGACGCTTTCTGAGCAATCGGACATTCCGGCTGAAGATACCGGTTTTGAGCAAAGTGGGCAAAGTCCGCAAAGTACACTGGAACACCAAACCCAGGTGCCTGATTATCAAACCCCTGTGGTGGATGGTGATCAAGACTCCTTCGACACTGGTCAGGAATCCCTTGATGAAGATCAATCCTCAATGCCGGAGAACCAAAGCACATTTTATGATAATAAGGAAGGTGTCGGTCAATCTGAAGCTTCCGCTTATCAGGATAATGAAGAAGTGGACTTTAACGAATACGGAAAGATTGAGAACAGAGAGAATATGGAAGAAATATATGAAAGTGAAGATGAAGATGAAATTGACTCTATCCTGGCTGAACTGAGCCGCAACAACATTTATGCTGAAAAAACTTTTTATGAAGATGAAGATGGCACAGCATTGTTTGTAATTTCTGTTCCTGAAGAGTCTGTTGATAAGGCTGTTTCGATCATTGAAAACCTCAGAATTTAAACAAAGGTTAACCCTCAATTTCATTAAACGATTTTAAAATTGGAAATTTTTACTTATGAACTCTTATGACTTTCTTGTTGACACAAAACCGATGGCGGAAAAAATCGAACAGGTTGGGCATCGTGTTTCGAAAGTTACCGATGCTGTTATTCACATGCAGACGACTGTTATTTCCGCTGAAGAAGCTGCAGCTGACAAAATCTGTAACGATGTTAACCGCGGTTTCTATTCCCTAATTCGCTCGCAAATCTCGCAAAAGATCGCTAAACTTGCCGCCGATGTTGAATCAAAAATGATTGAAATGCGGCAACAGTCCGATGCCGTTAGGGCGTTTCGCCTTCAAATGGAACGGGACTATAACATGATCGCCGCCCGCTACACGAAACTTTTCGATTCATTGAACAAGTCGTTGAGAATACGAATTTTTGAGCTTGACAAATACCCCATAATGTTTTCTAAAAACATTTCGGAATTGCTCCATAATAGGGTTAAAAGAAATGCAGCCACTGTGCCTATGAACCAAAGTGAGAGCGTCTCCGGTGGGCAGAGCATCGTCTCTTCCAAACTAAGGGCTAACGGGCACAGACTCATCAACCGAATTAAAACTTTCGTAGCCGATTCTAATTTGCACACGAAACGAATTAAAAATGCACTTGGTTCTTACGCATCGAGAAACAGTTCAACGCTTTGGTTGCCATTTGCAGCTTCTGAATCTGTTTCACTTGATACGAATAAAGCACAGTTCAAACTTTTCTTCCCCCAATCTAATAGCCCCACATTTGACGGAGAACTTACTAACCGCGTAACCGAAGCTTTCCATAATTCAACTAATTTTTTAGAGTGGGTAGAAATGGATGAGAAACAAAAATCTGAAGTAATGGCAACTTTTGAAGCGACTGTCTCATCTGCTGACATACCCGAAAAAGTAAAATTATTGATGAAAAAACTTCTTAACGATTCTAACCTTGCTACATTAGCTGGAGGTTAATATGAGTTATAGTGAGAAACATACCGTTACTGCTAACGCAATAATTGAATTTGAGTGGAGAGAATTAAAGTTATACGCAAAATTTAAAGGCCAGCGTGACTACAAAGCCGTTGAAATTGAGAATTTAACTGATGAAAATAAAAAAATTGCAAATCTGGAACTTGAAATTCCGGTTGAAATTAATATTGAAGTAGATACCGAACAATTCGATAAAAAAATCGACACAACAGTCAATCAAGTGAATACTCTTAATGACTCAATAATCGGTACTGCAGAAGCAGAAGAGATTTCAATCATAGAAAATGCTGACAGGATTGCCACCACAGTCGTTAGTGGTTTCTTTTCTTACATTAAATCGGATATCAGTCAACAAATTGCAGAACTTCAAAGCAGTGTTGATGCAAAATTCGTTGAAATGATGAAGCAAAAAGAAAACGCCTTAAGCAAAGTTGAGCAAATGCGGGAAGATTTTCAAAGAATTACCTCACGCTACACAAAAATTTTCAGCGAGTTGGATAAGGAACTTTCCAACAGAATTTATGCCTTGGAAGCCGACAGCCTAAAACTGAAAAAACTGCTTACGGAAATTGTTGAATATCAGAAACTGAACAAATCCCTTGCCACTTCAACCGTAACAAACCGGGAGGAAGCTTTAACTCAATCAAAACTTTATGCTTCTAAGCTTAAGGTCGATACTTATAATTTCGTAACAAGGGCACAGGGCATTTTAGCTTCATACAAAATCCTTGGGCGTTCACTTGATTCAATTTTGCAAAGCGTTCAAATTGATGAACCGAAACAACTTCTGTTACCGGTAATCTTTCGCGAAGCGCAAATGAATGCGGAAGTATCGGTGATGAACAGCTATGTCAGTGCCGAAACCCCGAAATCTAATGCAACTGCAGACTTCAAAGCAACTCTCGAGCAACATTTCACCAAAGCGCCGCCTCTCTTAGCTCCGGTTTCTCAAATTCAGCGGCAACAAATCGAAAGATTCTTCAATGAAGAAATTGAACGCTCTATGGAAAAACAGGACGAACACTCGAAGAGAGTTCTCGATAAAATATTCAGTCTGTGGGAAAATAACAACGATTTTTTAACTAATTTAAGTTGACTAAAATGGAAGAATTAAAAGAATTTAGACTAAATGACAACAGAATTTTACTGAACAACAACCGGGTGAAAAGCAGCATTTTGCCGAAAGTTACTTCTGAAATTCACCGCGATGTTATCGTTCAGGGTAACACAATTGTGGAAGGCGCTATTTTTGCGCAAAACCTTCAAGTACAAAACGGGCCCCTTGAAGTGCAGGGTGCGGTTTTCACAAACTTAGAGCTTTTTATTAACACTGAAGCACAGGGAGACATCACTTTCAGGAAAGCCGTTGGTTCTGCTGATTCTGTTGTTTCTTATTCACCTAACAGCAGAGTTATTTTTCAGAGTGATATTAATGCAAAAAAGATTAAATTGCGTAATGCTTTTGTGGCAGGAAATCTTTTCGCTGATACTATCGAGCTTGAAGATTGCATTGTGATCGGAGGAGCTTTTGCTACCGATAACTTAGATGTTACAAATTGCATTCTCGGAACTTTTAATTCTTCATCACTTCGTGTGGCGAAAACTTTGTATCTGTTGCTTCCGAGTGCTTTTTCAGTGGAACCTTCGGTGATTATCCCAGGAACTGAGATTTTTAACCTGGCACTTGCCGATCTTGGCGCTCTGTACAAAGGTGAAGCGGAAACTGAAACTTCAGGTAAAATTCCGATGGATTTTAAAAATGAAGAAATGAAAAGTGTACTGGCTTCTGAAGACGATAACAGAGTTGTCAGAAGTTATTCCGTGGTCGGAAAAGTGCTGGCTGCCGACCTTTTGGATACCGATAAACTGAATAACCATTTCCTGATTACTGCTGCAGGGCTTGGAAACCAACTGCTGAAAACTTATGATTTGGGAATGGATTCGAATAATAATCCGATTGTATTGACAATCGAAAAAATTGCTGATTTCTTCTTCAATATTATAAATGGAAAAATTTCCGTAAAAACTATCGAGGGGAATTTTTCAATCAGCGACCTGGTTAAAAATTTCGTTTGATTTTAGTTATTGAACAACTTCGTTGTTTTAGAAAACAGAAGGAGATTGAATGCCGATAATTAAACACTGCAAAAATTGTCAAACAAAACTTTCACCTGATGCAACCGTTTGTCCAAATTGTGGTAAGGTGCAAAATGTTTCCACCTCAGTTCCGTCAAAATCTGAGTCACCAGTTTCAACCCGTTTAATAAATCCTGATGAACCTGCACAGCAAACATTTGTAAATGAGCAGCAAACACTGCCGCCGTTCTCATCTCCACCGGTGGAAAACACGATCTTATTAACACCGGAGCCGTTAAAACAGGAGTTTGTTGCTCCTCCGTTGTCTGATAATTCAAAAAAAACTACCGATCAGGTATTTGCCGCAGGGATAAGTGATTCCTTTCTTAGCTCGTTAAATGCACTTGCAACGGCACTTGTAAACGGCGGAAGCGTAGAAAGAGAAGTAGAAATCAGAAAAGCCCTGAACTTTGTTAAAGAATATCCGTCTCCGGATGATTCAGCAGCAGTTATGAGTGAAATGGTTCGCTTTTATGTGAAATTCAGAACAGTGCTTAAAGGAAGTGAGCGGTGGGCTATTCTGAAATATTTAAGTTTTGCTGCAATGAACCTTAGACAAAAATTTCCGCAGCACGAAAATATTAATATGGTTACGGATTCTGTTCTGAGGCTGAAAAATGATATTCTTTTCACCTATTTTTCCTTTGCAGGAGCAGCTTTTATAATTCTGGCTCTCGTTATTTTTAACCTGGTGAATTTTCGCTGAAAATTAAACAAAAGCAACACTGAAATAGGCGCGGTGTTTACTCGTTGTTTTTAGTCCCGTGAATTTTCGCTGAAAACTGTTAAAATAATGATGAAAACCGGGTAGGAAAAGCCGGTGAAAAAATCAGGTGGAAAATCAGCAAGATAAAAATTTAGAAAAGTGAAAAATCTTGTGAACTACAGAGCAAAGCACTTCTTTTGAAAGTACTGTACTCTGTAGTTCTTTTTTCATGCAGTTTGTAGCGTTTTTTATATTGCTTATAACCGGCGTTTTTTGTGCCGTTTATAGCAATGGAATTTTAAAAAACTAACTATCTGAAGTTTGTTGTGGTAAAATCCAGGTTTGGTTTAATCGTTCTGAAGTTTGTTGTGGTAAAACTCAAGTCCGGTTTACTTGTCCTGAACTTTATTCTCTCGTTAAAAACGGTTTTTGAGTGTTGTAAGTCTTGAGGCTCTACTTCATCTTTTGGGTACAAAATCCAGCCGTCTTCAACATAATTCGCATATGGTTCTTCCTGAACACCGGAGAAAGCAAGTCTTGGGTTTGTTCGTCTTGCTGCCCTAAGTTCAGCGGAGTGATTTTCTGTCCGCATAATTTTTTGGAGTTTCCTTTTGCTGTTTAAACTGAGAAGCAGGATGGAGATAAGGATTGCTGCACCAAAAATACCAACGATAGTTATAAGATTAATGAACATCGCAATAATAACAATTTATTGAACAAAAAACATTGCCGAAAATCCCTACATCTTCACTTGCAATATACAACCGATCAGAACTCATCAATTGTGCCCTGTAGCACATTTGTGAGGGAACTCACATAAGATCAGGCTTAGCAATCCCTCAATGTGCATAAAAGCCCACTCTTTTGTGCACTGACCGAGCTTTAGTTTCTATTTAACAAATAGAAGAAACTACTACAAACCAAATGAATAGCCCGAGTTTTTCGGAACTGACGGTAATCTTAGTTTATTTCAGTCGAACAAAAAATATCCTAAAGGTTCATCTTTCCCGGAACTGACTTAAAACCCCAACTTATCTGTCCCATATCACAACTAAGCCCGCCAATAAATGAATTATTTTTAGATCTATTATAGAACAAAATCACCGTAATCAACCGTTCCATTTCTGGCAGTAATTTCATTCTTTTTCGAATTTCCCGGTTTAAAAAGTGCCATTAAGCCATATCTTTGTTCGTCCAACGCGTGGTCAGACACAGAGGGATCGTTTCCTTTTCCGGAAATATCTTCAGGGTCGCGACTGTCATAAGTTGCTGCCGACATTTCATTCAGCAGAGGTTCGTTCAACCCTTTGAAAATAAAATAGCGCGGCGGTTTTCCTTCCGTCGGAAAAAGGCTTTTCCACGCCCACCAGCCCGCTTTTCTGGAAGTGTAGCCCGGGGTTAAGTAGATACCTGTTGAAGCGAAAACATCCGCAAATGTATTATCGTGTGAAACAACGGAAAACCTCTCTTTTTTGGCAAAGGCATCGGTACCCGAAACCACCAACGACGGTTTTCTGCCGTTCAGCAATCCGGTTATTAACGGGTCTTCGGTAAGAAGTGCTGAAATGGCGCGGGCGTGTTCTTCGGGTGTTTTCTCTTTTTCGTAGTATGTGAAAACCCGGTAGAAATTGCCGTCGTGATCCCGTGCTGTAACCCCAAAAGAACAAGGGGATCTGAAACCGGGATCAACACTTCCAACAATTGACCACGATTCGGGAATCTCAAACGGCTCAATTACCTGCTGTTTTTTGTCGAAATTCTTGAAAAACATTCCGCCGAACACTTCCCAGTCGCCAAAAAGATAAGCCTTTCGCAGCTCTTCAGGCAACGACGAAAGGTTCGCTGCGTAAGTTGAGTTTTCCAAACAATAGGTGCGGCGCTGCTCCTCGTTCCACTCGTGGTAATAGGTGTAGGGGGTAATGCCGTCTTTTTTAAGGCTGCTCATCGACCAAAAAATGTTGTCCCACAGGTGAGACTGTATAAAAAAATATTGCTTTGGATCTTCGTTTGGCAGGAAGTTTCGGTCGATAAACAGCCTTTTAAGCCAAGCGTGGGAGACACCTCCCGGGTTCATTGTGAGTATCATTTTGGGTATAAAACCCGGTTTAACGCTCCTGTTTGAGGTTTTCAGAAATTGTATCTGCCCCGGCGTACAATGGGTTGCTTCATCAATAAATATAAGATCAAACTCAAACCCTTGAAATGTGTAAATGTCACTTTCGCTGTCTGCGTAACCGAACTGAATGAGTGGCGCACCCGTTGGTGAATACAAAATTTTTTCAGATTTGTTGAAATTTTCCATCAAACCGGCGTGGTTTTCATACAACGGCAGTATATGATTTTTCAACAACTCTTTCGAGTATCTCCTGAAAATTAACGATTTCAAGCCATATTTTGGTTCTAACCCCAACAACAGAGCGATCTCTCTGATAGCATAACTTTTTGCGCCTCCTCTTGCTCCTCCGTAGCCGATCCAGGAATATTTTCCGTTTGCAATCAGCTTTTTCAATTGAAGTTGTTTTGGCAAAAGCGAGATTTTTTCCGTCCGCCTGTTCATTTAGCCCCTTTTAATTGTTGTTTTGGTTCTGCGGTTCTGATTTCTGATATTTTTTCTGATTGTTTTTCTGCTGAAGTTCTTTCCGTTTTCACCTTTGTCTCTACTATGCTCTCTCGAAAAATTTTGTTTTCAGGCATTTTTAGAGATGTTTTTCTCGGCAGGGTTTTCACTTTTTTTAATTTTGTATCCGCTGGTTCCGCTTCTGTTATTTTATCCAAATTTGCCGTTTTGCTTTCCGGTGCTGTAAGATCAATCACCTCAATTCTCACGACATTATCCCCTTTATCAGCTTTATCCCCACCGGAGGCAAAAACCTTATCCATCAAAATTTTTGCCGCTGCAATTCTGTGGTTAATATTTCTCCCTTCAATTAAGCCTTCTCTTACATCCACCAAAAACCCAATCGACCTGATGGCTTCTTCTTCTAAAAGCTCTTTCCCCTCTGATTTTGTCATTACTTTCTCTTTCTTAATTCATACTGCAACTTTTTTCCACAATCCCGAAATTACAATTTACTTCTCTGCATATCAAGTGTAATAACCGACATGTTTAATACTCGGAGAAGAAAGAAATCCTTATTCGTAGCAATTCCTAATAGAATATGTACAAAATGGAATTATTTGGAGAGCCTAAAAACGGTCTAAAAGGGGAGACGATTAAAAAACAAAAGTCTTACAACTTGAAGTTTACAATTCAATAAAAAAACTTGCTACTCCAACTCAACAATTTCGGCGGGGAAGGTTTGGTGGCGGAGCAACTGATCTTTGCTGTAAAGGTGCACTTCAAAAGTGGCGGCGCCAAGTGGGGTATTCAAAGGGATTTCTGTTTTGTTGAAATAATCCTGCCCGAAATGAAGGTTCGAGTTCTCTTCCACATCAAAATCTTTTATTTCAACAAGCACAGTGTCATTTAATAAAAGCTCTATCCTGCACTCGGAAAAGCTTTCGTACAGGTCATTTATTACCCAAATTTCAAAGTTTAACATGCTACGGCGGAAATAGCGGTTTTGTCTGTAAAAAACGGAAAGTAACAAAGGGTCATAAGCCTGCTGCAAGGCGTGATAACCAAGTTTCGGAACACCAAAATAGTCAATAACCGACCATGTAATCGCCTGCCAACAGTCGATAAACATAAACTGAAAAACACCCGTTATTCCGCGCCCCTTCCGTCTGCGATAATTGTGCACGGCAAACGAAAGCAAGTCAGCCTGATATTTCTGCGAATTTTCCGAAAATTCTTTCAGATTGGCCCCTTTATCCACCCGTGCTATGTTAAAAGTTTGGTCCGGTTGAAAGTTGTGGTAACGCCACTCATCCCAATCATAAGGCGGAGCAATGGAAAGCAGAAACCCCTGAAGTGAATCAACCCCCGGAAGTGCCTGCGCACCAAACTCAGTAACCAAGGGGCCCATCGGGGCACCCGCATAGTGGCGATAATCACCCCAGTACCACCCGTCGTAGGCATGCTCTTCATAATTCGAAGCCCGACGCACAATCCTGTAATGATCCTCGCTGCGCACGGCTTTTTCCAACGCCACATCAAGGGTTTCCACTTGCTCACCCGGCTCGTTGTGGCAGCACCAAACCGCAACAGAAGGATGATTGTAGAGGTGTCGCACCATTTTCTTTATCTGTCTGACGGCGTTATCTTTGAACTCAGGCGAGTCGTCATGCGTCCATTGCAGCGGAAAATCCTGCCAGACAAGAATACCGGCCTCGTCGCAAGCCTCATAAAACTCAGGGCGTGTAACATGTGCGTGCACCCTCACGCTGTTGATGTGGGCCTCTCTCATCATTTGAACCATTTTAGCAATTCTCTCACGCGAAAGAGTGGAAAGCAGTTGCTCCGGAATGATATTAGTACCCCTCAAAAAAAGTTCTTTATCATTAATAAAGAACCGCCCGTCGCTCTCAAGTTCAAGGCTTCGCAGACCAAACTTGCCGCGATAAATCTCATCCTGCTCCCAAAACAGCGTCAATTCGTACAATTTTTGCTCGCCCACATCCCAGGGGTACCAAAGCTCAATCCCCTCCAACAGCGCGCACAGCGACACTTCGACGACCCCCGACTCAGAGCGCACCGTGTTCCCAAAGATAAATTTTCTCTTATCGGGCGCAGTGATTTCCGCCCGTACATTTTCAAACCCAAGGTTGTTTTGCGATTTCAGAAGTGTTGCAAAAACGATCACATTCGCAGCCCCGCCCGAAAGAAATTCGTATGTGATCTTAACATTTTCGGCAATCGCTCCCGAAGTAATAACCATCTTAACGCTGTTCCAGATACCGCCGGTGTTACAATCCTGCCCTCTTTCCAAATCCCATCCGCCCGGGCGACAGTCATGATGGTTAAGCACACCCTTAATAGTTTTCTTTCGCAGGGGCCAGACGGTTCCCGGCTCTTCAAAAGGTGAATTAACACGCAACACCAATAAATTTTTACCAACCCGCAAAGCCCCCGAAACTGCACGATGAATAAAAGGCGCAAAATACCCCTCGTTACTGCCGAGTTTAACCCCGTTCAAAAATAAATCAGATATGTAATCTACACCGTTAAAAATGAAAAACACTTCCTCATTATCCTGAAGTGGCGGGATTTCCACCTCGCGGGCGTACCAAACAGTTCCGTTAAAATTCTTCAGCCCGTGCAGCTCCCAGTTCGAGGGTATTTCCGCAAAAGAACCTTCACTCCCGGTTCTCCCTGAAACTTCGGAAACCGCAGAAACTTTCTCCTCAGCCGAAGAACCCGAAACCACCGAGACTCCCGAAGCACTTATAAAACCTTTCATCAGCACTTCAGTGGCTGATTTAATATTAAACTCTGAATCAGGATCGGGTAAAAATTGCCATTGACCATTTAAGTTAACCGTTTTCATTTCAAATTCCCCTTTCCATTGTCTTTTCCACAATTAAACCTAAGCGTCTTTCTTTGTAAACTTTCATTTCAAATCGCCCCTTTCTGTAGTCTTCGCCACTATTAAACCCGACTCGTTTTCTTTTGTAATTTTTCATTCCGCATTCCCCTTCCTGTAATCAAGTTTTTGTAAACCTTTTTGAATCATCGCATCTTTCATAAAATAATTCCACACGAAACCGTTTTTATAATTTTCAATCATCAGGATAATTGGCGCCTGATCAATTCCTATGTAATCGACAGCAAACCACCCTGCCGTAGGGTTGAATGAATCCTTAAACCCATATTCTCCCCAAAGCCCTGCCGCACCGTACTTATATTTAATATTCATCAAAGTTGGAATTGTAATTTCCGGCGCAAAAGGAACAGAACCCCCCGCCGCAGTTGGAGCGATAGTGCCGTCGTCATTCCAATCCATACTCAACTTCGAAAAACCGCGGGCAGAATAGTCAATAAACTTATAGCCATCACGGTTGAATTTTTCACCGGGGCCATCGCATGCAGAAAGCCCCCAGGTGAGGGAATCCATCCCCACCCACTTGCGGGGGTTATTTTTACCAAACAGCTGCTGTGTATAAGTGGCTCTTCGGCTGTTTTCCCAATAATCAATTCCCTTTTCTCGGTTTTTAATGTCGTAAATACCCCTAAAATCTACGAAAAGGTGTGAATATTGGTGCCCAAACATCGGGGGAAACATATAATGTTCTAACCCCAAGTACTCACCCCCCCATTGATAATCCCGCAGCCACCGGTCATATTGTTTTTGGAAATCTTTTGAATCCGCCCCCGCAGCCATAATAAAAAGCACCAAAGCTTCATTATATCCCCACCAACAGTGATCGATAAGCCCGTTATTCTCTTTGGTTTCGGGGTGCCAACCCATCGAAAGCCCGTTGTAATATTCACTTTTCGGGTTATTAATCGTGAAAAAATCCCAATCAGCCCGTGCAATAATTTCATCGGCACCTTTGCGTATAGCTACCTGACGAGGTGTAGCCCCGCTGTAATAATTCCGGGCAAAAATCAGCCCTGCAAAAAGAAACCCGGAATCCACGGTCGAAAGTTCGCTGTTCCACTCCCTTTTACCGTTTTTCAGATCAAGGAAGTGGTAATAAAAACCTTTGTATCCTGTCGCATCGGGTGCGGCACTTTGCTCGCTGTTCAGTAAAAAATTTATCAGATTAAGGGTAAGTTCTTCGGCTTTTTCTTTGGTTATCCAGCCCTTTTCGGAACCAAGCGCCCAAACAGGCAACGCAAACCCGGTGGCTGCAATGCTCGCAGGTGACCAATCAGCAGAGCGATCTTTAACCAAGCCTTTGCTTGGCTCAATTTCTTTTAAAAAATAGTTGAATGTCGCCTTTTGCAACGAATCAAGAAACAGCCTCTCTGCTGCCGGCAATTCACTATATTCAATATATTTTTTAACGGAAATTTCATCCGAAGCGGAAGTTTGCGGTAGGGAAGAACAGCCGACGAACTGAAACGGAAGAAACAGCACAAAAAGCAAAAAAAGCATCGACACATATATCTTTTGTATAAACTGCCCGAATGTCGGAAAAAAGACGATTAAAACTGAAAAGCGCCGCATTAGATTACCTGAGAAAAATTAAAATACCTGAATTGGGTTACAAAACAACAAAAAATGAACTGTTCAGGAAAAAGAAAATCAAACAAAAACTAAAATATCCAAATTAAAGACAAAACCAAACAAAAAATATCTTAATTAGAAAGAAAGACCGCTCATTTAATAAAAACAAAAATGAGCGGTCTCAAGAGATACAAAGCTACAAATGTCAGAACCCTTTTACTTTCTTCAGTCAGGTTCTCGTAAGTTTGTTTGCGTACAAAGCTGCAAATGTCAGAACCCGAGTTTCCGTCGCAAAATTAGACGGGGGGTCGGAGCCGGGTTCAAAGCTGCAAATGTCAGAACCCAACTCCAAAGGTAAACCGGTGCGCACGGTCCAATCTGCCGTAGTCAGCCCATGAATAATCGAACCGCACAACATATCCGCCCGAAATTGTTGCTTTAACACCCGCACCCAGCACAGCGCCTCCTTCCAAATCATCCAGAAAGAGATTTCTGTAGCCGCCGCGCAGATAGAAAAGGTCAAGAAGTTCTAACTCGCCACCGAGGCTGATACTCTCATTGTTATCATTTGGGTGGAATGCATCAACCGCTACAGTCAGCTTATAGTCTTTCGAAAATTTGAAAGGATAGGAAACACCCACCCGGAAAGTAGTCGGAAGCCCCCACTCATCCATTCTAAATTGCGCCGGCAACTGGTCGTTATCACCAAATTTTGCCGGATCAAGGTCGAAATTGATGTAGGCGTCTCTTCCTTCATACTTTGCACGGGGTCCAAAATTCAGAAGTGTCGCCCCGATAGTCAGCCCGTCAACATCCACCTGATACTGCACACCGATATTAACGGCAAAGCCAACTAAATTGGAGTGCCAAATGGACTCCTGAAAATATGTAGCCTGCAACCCGACGGATACCCTGTCAGTGAGCATCAACCCATATCCCAAGCCGAGCGCAAAATTGGAAACGCTGAATCTTTCACCCGTTCCGAGTGGTTGCTCGACAGTTCTGACAATCATTTCGCCCGAGTTCAGCGAGGTCATCTGCAGTGCAACAGTACCGATTCCCTGCAGTGGCACCGCTGCAACCGCATAATTGTAGTTTATGTCTGCTAACCATTTGTTGTAGGTGAACTGAGCATCCACTTTCTGCAACCTGCCTAAGCTTGCCGGGTTGTAAAATAGCGAGGTCGCTTCGCCGAAAAGTGCCGTTCCGGCGTTGCCGAGCGCGGAGTTTCTTGCACTCGGCTCAATTTTAAGAAACTGCCCCACGGTTGTGCCGCTTTTGCTCTGTGCATTAAGCAGCACCGTTGAAGCGCTAAGAATAAAAATTACGAGGGTAAAAATTCTCTTTTTCATCCTGAAACCCTCACTTTACAATTGCAAATTTATCGATGAATGTACCCGCTTCGCCCGCATCAACATGGTAGATATAAAGCCCGGGCGCCACTTCCAGGTTATCTTTTGTCCTCAAATCCCACGGCACAACACCTTGTAAGATGTTACCGTCGTGGTGAAGTGTCTGCACCAATTCGCCCGTAACGGTGTAAATCCTGATCGTACAGTTAGGCGGCAGATTTCTAAATTCCATTTTCCTTTCGCCCCTTCCCTGAACACCGTAACGCTGAGGCTCAAAAGAAGCGGCAGCCACATAGGGATTCGGCACAACATACGGTTTATTACTGAATTGTTGGTTAGCCAGCGCCTGATCAAATTTCTGACCAACAGTGCGGAAAGTAAACTCGTCACCGCTGCCAAACGGAATGTTTAATTTCATGTAGTATTCATCATTTTTCGAAGGCGGTATCCTTGCACTTCCGTCGTTTGGATAGTCGGGGTCAAGCCGCACATTCCAGGTCGGGATAGGTGTGTTCGGCGCTCTGCTTTGGAAAGTCTGAACTTCGATGTAATCATCGGTTTCGTCAAGCGTTCCGGAGTTGTTTTTATCGTAAAACTTGAAAGCAAGCCGTTGTGTGCTTCCGTCGGGATCAACCGCAAAAATTTTGAACTTTGCGGGTTTCGCCTGGAACCCCGGAAACGCCCGTGAAGTATCAATCACCTGATCACTAAAGACGATTTTTAGGTCTCTCGGGAAGCCGTTTCTCTTCAGATTCACCGATTTAACCGCACTATAACGGGTGATTAACCTTGAATTAGTAGGGCTGCCCGGAATAAAACCGGTTTTCTCCAAATCGATGGCGAAAGTATCTAAGGTTGAGATAACAGGCAACAGCCCTTTCGCTGTGGGACCCGTACCTTCGCCGAGGAAATCACTCCCAAGCCTGAAGAGAGTATCACCTGCGGTTTCGTCAATCAGCCTGTAAAGTTCTGCCTTTATGCTGTCTTCCTGCGCAAAAAATGTAACTTTAAAAAGGTGGTTATCAGGCACTTCTGCCGGGTTAACTACTTTCACATTAACCGTTCCGGTGCCGTAGCCGGTTGAATGAACAATGTTCTCGGTTGTTGCCGGCACATAGCCCATCGCATTCGGGTTCGGCACCACTTCAACCACATTTTTCGGAAGAACCGTGCCGCCGCGCAGCGTTCTGGTTACAGAGTAGGCGTTCTCTGAGGGGTAAAGCCCGAGCGAATCGGAGCCGTGGTCGTACGCCACAACCGCATAATAATACTGCTGACCGTTTACAACTGAAGTGTCAGTGAAAGTGTGCTTTATTCCCGAGTCTTCACCCAGAAAATACGCAACACCTTTTACTGTTGTGCTCGAGTAACCCTGAATATCATTTTTCAGATCAAATTGCGCAAGCGCTCTTCCGAAGGGCATCGGCTCGGTGCCCGTCCCGCTGTAAATCGTTTTTATATCGTTAAAGTTGGGGTCTGTACTCCGGTAAATCTTGTACCCTTCAAAATCGTTATCCCCCGTTACCGGGTCATAAGCTCTTTCAGCGGCTTCATCCCAAGAAAGCGTAACATAACCATCGCCGGCAAACGCCTTGAGAGTCGGGGTTGGAGGCGGAACCGCAAATTGGTAGTTCGCTTTGTAAATTTTGCTCACTACTTTTATGTTTTCTTTCAGTTCACGGAGGTCGCGCCCGAATGCCAACGCCAGTGAAAATCTTTCCGATTTACCCGCCGGCAGTTTGAAGGGCCCTGAAGCAAACAGAAAAGCAATATTCAGGTTGGTTCTGGTAATAGCGGCATCAAAAGCAGAATCGGGGTTAGTGAAATTGCGCCACAACCGCTCGGGCCAGCCTCTTCCGTCGTCGAAAAAGACAATGTTGTCGGTTGGTCCGCCACCGGCAGGGTCGTTAATTCTGTTGTACTTGAACCCAGTCAGCCCCACCTGATCAGATTCGTCAAGATCAAGAGCGTCAAAGTTAGGTTCACCCGGTGTTGGTATGCCGTCGTTCTCACCCTCGTCGTTTGTCCCGAAAAGCCCGTCAGCACCTGTATCGCAAAATTCCTGAACCCAGTCAAGGTCTTCATCGCCTGTCCACCAGATACCTTTTTTGAAAGCGGGTCTTGATTCAAGCGGCCCATAAGTAGCGGTAAATTTTGCCGTATTATAATTAGCATTCACATAATTTCTTAAGTTATCCTGCCCTGTAATTTGGATTCCGGGCCCACTGTCCCTTTTTTCGTCAATTATGCCGTCGTCATCGTTATCTTTACCGTCGTATTGGTTACCGGGAGTCTCTAAGTAAGAATATCCCAAGTAGCCTGTCGGTCCCTTAACACCATGTCCGTAATAGTCCCATGTGTAAACAAGGTTCAACCCTTCTTCTTTTGTGAAGTAAGCGTTGTCATCATCCGACTCGGGGTAAGGGTCAATCCCTTTTCCTGAGCCACCCACACCTGAATCCATATACAACCCGAAAATAATGTTGTCATCATAATCGGTTGTGCTTTCATTTGTAATTTCGTAGTGGAAAAAGATTACATCAGCCGCCTGCGGATTGTTCCACTGGAAGCCTCTTTGCTCAATCCTTAAGCCAAGCCCCCTGCGAGTGTGGTCTCTGCTGTCCGGATAAAAATCCCATGCGTCGTAGTAGTTATCGTCCATAACTACATAAGATTCCTGCATCTCTAATTTGGGCACTTTTCCGAAATAGCCGTTCCACCAGCCGTGCCAGCCGGGGTCAGTTGCGTCGTTCATTTTATCGGGCCACAGGTCGGGCCAGGTTCTCGGATCGTTGGAAATAGCAACAGAGCGCCCCACATTAATCGTCGGGTCTTCCTGCAGGTAACCGGGCCTCGGCTCGTAGCGCATCGTTTTTCCGGTCAGCGGGCTTTGCGTCTGCCTTTCACGGTAACCCGACTCCATAATGTAAGCGTCTCTACCGTTGTTTTGCCTGATTTTAGCGAGTACAAACGGGGTAATTCCGTCGGTGTAGTTCTCTCCCGAACCTTTCGGAATTTCCACCGAGTGAAACACCGTAAGGTCAACCTTCAGCGGGTCGGGCGGATAGTCACCCACCATACCGTAATTGTAAAAGCGGGTTCTAATGTTGTTAAAATCATGGTGCCCCATTCTTTCCCAGGCAATATTTCCCCTTTGTTCGGGAGGAACTTGCGCAAAAGCCACCATGGAAAGAAGAGCGGCAAAAAGAAGCAATTTAATTTTCAGCATGGTTATTTACTCCTGAACGAGATACCGATCTCGATCTTACGGGGTTCATAAAATCTGCCCGGGTTAAGCAGAGCAGCCCTGTCAGCAAACATGTTCACTGAATAGTCGGGGCTGCCGGTATTGGCAAACACAAACCCGTTCACAAAGTGGGTGTTCAGCAGGTTTGTAACTCGTGCAAAGATGCTCAAATTCACAAACGAAAGTTCAAAGAACTTCTCTGCACGCAAATCGAGAAGCACATACCCGTCTTTTCTGCCGGAGTTCGACTCCAAATCTGCGTTAAACCCTGTTCCGATCGCCGGAGTGTATGGCATCCCGCTTCCGAAGCGAAGTATTACAGAAACGGAATAATCGTTGGGTATTTGCCAGATAGTTGAAAAATTAAGGGTGTGCCTTTGGTCCCAACTAAAGGGGATGTCTCTCGGGCGGGGGTCTTTCCCTGCAGCTGCACGGTTAGCCGTTTCGTAGGGGTCGCTTGCGTTTCCGCGCGCATACTGCATTGTGTAGTCAAGCGAAGCCGTCAATGGTCCCATCCTTCTCATTTCAAAGGAAAGAGTGAACCCGTAAACCGAGCCAAAATCGATGTTTGTCAGCCGCGGGTAGCTTGCCGCTGCATAGGTCGAAACAAATTCGGCACCCAGTAAATCACGAATATCTTTGTAGAAAACTGTCAGTTCGCCGCCAAAAATCTCGTTGAACGCCTGCTTCAAACCGCCTTCATATTGAACTGTCAGCTGAGGTTTCAGATCTGGGTTTCCCATTGTCCCGTAGGAAATTCCGCCATCCTGAAGGTCTTTCAAAATTGTGTAGTTCGAATTGGAATAAAGATCAGACAATCCCGGCATCTGATAAAAATGCCCGTAAGCAAAATAAACCGAAGACATTGCCGTTAACGGAAAACTAAAGCCCAAGCGAGGCGCAACCGCAAATTTAACCTTCGTCGGGTTTAACACTGATGTTGGCGCACCCGGAATTGAGTTTGCCGGGTTACCAAGATCACTCGGAACAACAGAATTTGCGTCGTAGTATTCCGCCCGCAAACCGGCACGAACCACAAGATCACCAAGCTCTACTCTATCCTGAACATAAAGCGCATATTGTTTCGGGAAATATTGGTCAACCCGCGGGTCGGTAATAAGTGTCGGTTTATCTTTTGCAACCAAAGTTAAAACACCATTCACCACCACGGGCTGTAAAAACCCGGGTGAACCGAACGAAATATCAGAAATTTGCCCTTCGAAACCCGCTTCAACTAAGTTTGAACGGTTCACCTGCCATGTAAAATCCGCTTTCGCAATAATGCTGTTTGTCTTCTGAAGGTAACGCCCCAAATCAACTCCCTGAATAATAGCGCCAAGCTCATAATTTGCATCGCTTTTGAACTCACCCGCAGCAATATACCCCGGATCGAAAACCGATTCATATTTATACGAAGTGTAGTCGAAATAATTTTGCCGCACACTTACTTTGTAAAACATATCTGATGAAAGCGTGTGTGTAAAATCGATCCCGTGCGAAAGAGAAAGTGTGTTGCTCGGTTTGTTGCCGTCAGGATTCAGGCGCAACCCATAATTGTAATAATACGCCTCAATCGAATTCATAATCGCCTGATAGCTGATGTTAATATTTTTCAAGGAAGTGTTTGCCAACTTAAACTGACCACTCCACTCCCGGGAAGTATTCATCGGTACAAGCTCGTTATCCCCCGTTGGGTTGTAAACCTGATTTTCTAAATCGTTCTTATCTGTTGGTTGGAACCTGCGTGTACCGTAAAAGTAGCCGTCGCCATGGTATCTTCTGCCTGAAACTAAGAATGTGGTTTGTGGCAACCCCGTGGGACCCGAAAGGGTTAACTGATAGTTTTGTATTCCTAAGGGCCGGAATTTATCCACATTCGGGTAGCGTTGGTTATCGGTTGTGAAGTAACTGCCGCCGAAAAATTCGCCCGAAAACTCAAACCTGTCAGAGCCTGAGCGCAGCACGGCGTTAACAACGCCTGACATCGCCTGCCCATATTTTGCGTCAAAAGTACCTGAAATTACCTGCACTTCCTGCAAAACTGATTTATCCAACAGCAGAGTAGCCGCGTTGTTAAACGGGTTGTTTATAGAAACACCATCAACCTGGTATTGCACCTCGCCCAACCTGCCGCCGCGGAAGTGCCCTTCAACAACACCCGCCTGCAAATTAACAATTTGAGAAAGATCCTGAACAGGCAGAAGTTCTATCTCATCTTTTGATACATTCACAACCGAAGAGGTTTGGTTGAACTCAACCAACGGCTTGTCGGCTGTTACTACCACTGTTTCGGTAGTAAACGCAGTACTTTGTAGCTGAGCATCGATTTTGGTGGTCTGGTCCGTAGAGATCACCACCTCAGAAACCTTTTTAGTCTGGTATCCCGTGTATCTGAATTCAACAGTGTATGTGCCCGCGCGCAGGTTCAAAACCGTGTAGTAGCCGTCGATATCGGTAACGGCTCCTTTGTTTGTGCCTTCCACCAGAACGGTTGCGCCTATCAGTGGCTGACCGGTTTCATCGGTAACCTTTCCCGCAAGTTTGCCGGCGGTCTGGGCTGTGACATCAATGTTGAAAATGAGAAATAACAACAGGATAACCGGTAAATATTTGCAGCCGGTATTTTTCATTTTGTCACCAGTATGTAATTGATTTTTTTCAGTTAAAACTAACTTCCAACCCATTGCTTTCTTGGTTCCTAATGGGTATGTAATTGTTTTTTCCGGTTAAAACTGATTTTTTTCGTTAAAACCCTTGAATATTATTTGAGCGGAGCAAAACCGCCCCGCTCAAATAGTTGAATATTACTTATTTCATCAACACCATCTTACCGCTTGCGGAGGTGGTTTTACCGCTTGCGATGTGGGTAACTTTATAAAGATAGACGCCCGAAGTCAGCCCTGAAGCGTCAAAATTCACTTCCTGGATACCTGCAATAGCGTTTATCAGCTGTTTTGAAACAAGCTCGCCGAGTGAATTGTAAACCGCCACTTCAACTTCCCCGGCAGTGGGAACTGCAAATTTGATCTTTGTGCTCGGGTTGAACGGGTTAGGATAGTTGCCCATTAACTGAAGTGTTGTCGGAATAGCAGCCGGTTCGTCTTTTACATCTGTAATTGCTTCGTCGCTGAGGTAAACCCATGCAAGACCCGGCCCGCCGCCGTGCTCTCTGAAGAACCAGGTTCTTGTTCCGTAGTTAAGCGCAGGGTCAGGGAAGGAATCGCCGTCGTACAGAACAGTTCCCAAGAAAAGCGCTCTGTCGCCCAAGTTTTGCGGATAGCCAAGCAGACCCGTCAGTTGTATTTTCGCCTCAATTACATAGCCTTCGTCAACATCATCGTTGTTGTTAACGGTTGAACTTCCCTTCAGCCTGAAAGCAAATGCGGAATTTGTTGAGTCCAGAAGTGTTGGCATGTAGTCTTTCGGCACAATATTTCCGCTCTCGTCAAATGTTAAACGGAGCATCCTTGCCTCTAATGAGTTATCCGACTGGTAGGAATCACGATCCATTATTATAGTAGCAAATCCGTCAACTGCGTCAAATACACTTGTGCCCTGAATCAGCTGGTCGTTGAAATCAGCGCCGATATAAAGGTAACCATCCCTGTGGAAATATCTGATGGTAACATCACCCGGATCAACAATCGGAGGGCGGCTGCCCTGTACTAATTCAGGCTGATATTGCCCGCTTACATAGGGACCTATCCCCGGATAGGCTGCCCTTCCGAGGGAATCATCCCATTTAATGGAAACAGTTGTAGCACCCGACCAAACTTCCTCGTCCAAAACCCCGTCAATTACCGGTGCGGGTTTGTTTGCACCGTTGTAAAGAACTAAGTCCGCAGGTACATCAGGTGCTGTTGCGGTGTTTGTTGTTATATCAGGGCGGGCATAAATACGGGCAGCATTGGAACCGTTCACATTACCCCATGGAGCCTGGTAATGAACTCTGTTGGTTGAAATTCTCGAAGGCTGATTCCCCCAGACCCAGTCGCAATCCCAGATTGAAAAGTTGAACATAATAACATCACCATCTACGCCGGTGATGTTATAACCCAACTGACTTACATCTATCTTCATTTCTACCATCCAGCCTTCGTCGGGGGTCGAGTCATCACAGGAAACCCCGCCAACCACTCTGTAGGCGGCATCCCAGGCAGCGCGCTGCTCAGGAGTTCTGGTTGTATCGTCAAAATTACCAAAACGCCCTATGAAGCGGGGTGGCGTCCCCGGTTGTAAATACTGAGGAACATTTAAATACCACCAGGTATAGAAAAACTCGGTCGGAGGGATTGGTCTGTTCCCGTTCGCTTTATCTCTTATGTTGAAGAGGATTCCGTCCCACCGTGCCCAGTCAGCAATTCCACCGACTGAAGAATCGGGCATCCAAAAACCAAGATAAAGGTAATTACCTTTCACCAAGAATTTAACTGTTGCCCTGACAGGATCAAAGATTGCGGGGTCGTTGAACTCTGAGGTGTAGCCACTTGTGGGTAAAATACCCGGCTGCCCGTAGATGACCTGAATCGAGTCTGCCTTTGCCCAGTCGGACTCGTTCATTATTCCATCGAGCGTAATATCACCAACTGCAACTTTTGCCCAAATACCATCAGTGCGGTTGAAATTTTGCGCAAATGCTGTGTTAGCGAGTAAAAAAAGGACAAATAAAAATGACAATGATCGTTTCATTTTTTTATTCCCGTGTGTTAGTGATTGATTGAATTAATTAAAAAATCGTTTTTAAAAAACCGGCGACGACGAGGGGACATTACACCCGCAAGAGCCGCCAATAATCAAACCGGTTGATAATTTCTCGTGATACGCTTCATAAGGGTTCACTTCGCCGTATATCAGTTTTAGCAGGTATTTAACGGCTTTGCTGCCAAGCTCTTCTATTGGTGCGTGAACCGTGGTTAACCTTGGCGATAAAAGCCGGCTTAAATAGATGTCGTCAAACCCGGTTACGGCGATGTCATCAGGTATCTTAAGTTTAAGCACTTTAGCACCTTCGTAAACGCCGAGCGCCATCATATCGTTTGCGGCAAAAATGGCTTCCGGTTTTTCGGTCAGAGTCATTAATCTCATAAAGCCGTAGTAGCCCGATTTCGTGCTGAAATCACCCTCTACAATCCAGTTTGGGTTAATTTCAATGCCGTGTTTTTCCAAAGTCTTGGTGAACCCGAGGTATCTTTCCTCTGCGTCGCAGTTATCGCCGGGCCCCTTAATCATCCCAAGTTTTTTGTAGCCGTGTTCTAAAAGGTGCTCAATATTTGCCGTTGTGCCCTGGAAGTTATCGATGCTGATACTTACCGCCTCATCAATTTCGTTCAGTGAGTTTATTAAAACCACGGGTCGCTTGCTTTTTGCAATGATTTCCGGCACTTCTTTGTGTATGTGCGGCGCCATCATAACTACGCCATCCACCCTTCCGGAAGACATGAAATCGATCAGGGTCTCCACATCGTTTCTCTGCCCGTGCGAGCTTGCAACGATTATGAACTTGTTCCACCGGTGCGCCTCTTCATCAATTCCGTGTATAATATCGGTGAAAAATTCACCGGAAATGTCGGGAATAATCACGCCGATGGTGTCGGTCATATTTGTAGAAAGCCCCCGAGCCAAAGGACTGGGTTTGTAATCGATCTCTTCGGCTATTTTTAAAATCCGGGTTTTTGTATCGTCTTTAATGAACTTGCTGTTATTAAACGCCCGTGAAACGGTGGCGATTGAAACACCCGCTAATTTTGCAACTTCGTGTATGTTCTTCTTTGTCATCTCTTTTATCTTAAAATTAAGCTATTGCGTCTGCAACCTTTTTCTCTGAATTTTCGATTTTGTCTCTCATAAAACAAAGCCTTTCTCAGTTTTAAATGCTCCAAACATTCATTTTCTCCAAAAAGCATGAGAACCACCCGAAGAGAGAAAAAAGTATCTGAAAAATCTACTCTTTAACGCTTTCCGTCATTATCCCTTTTATATATTTCAGCAATCTACTCTTTAACGCTTCCCATCATTATCCCCTTTATGTAATATTTTTGCAAAGCCAGAAAAATCACCATAACCGGCAGAATGGTAATAACACTTCCCGCCATCATCAGTTCGGGGTCTTTCGTGTGCTCGCCCATCAGGTTCGCAAGCGCAACCGGCAGCGTGTACATTTCGCTGTCGTTCAGCACGATAAGGGGCCACAGGAAGTCATTCCAAGTCCCCATAAAAGTGAAAATAGCGAGTGTAACCAACACCGGCGCCGCCAAAGGAATGATGATTTTATAATATATTTGAAAATCGTTTGCCCCGTCGATCCTCGCCGATTCTATCAGGCTGTCGGGGATTGCCATTACGAACTGCCGGATTAAAAAGATACCGAAAACATTCGCCATCCCCGGGATTATAATCGCCATGTATGTGTTCAGAAAACCAAACTCTTTCAGCATCAGAAACAAAGGCAACATCGTAACCTGTGCCGGTATTACCATCGAACTTAAAAGCATTTTAAATATTGCATCTTTCCCGGCAAAGCGATACTTAGCAAATGCAAAACCCGCCATCGAGTTAAAGGTTAAAGATACCAAGGTTACCACAACCGATAAAAAGAACGAGTTTAACAGGTTACGCGACACATCTAACCGTGAAAAAAGGGTTTTGTACTGGTCGAATGTGAACTCGTCGGGCAAAAACCGGGGCGGAAATACCGACGCATGCCCATCAAGCATGAACGATGCTGAAACCATCCAAATGAAAGGAGCAAGGGTAAGAAAACCCGAAATAATCAGGAATCCGTAAAGAAGTGTTTTCTTACCCATTAGACTGCTCTCCTTTTCCGGTACCACATCTGTAGGTATGCTATTTGCACCGTATTACTATCCGAGACGAACATTACGCTGTTCTCCTCCTCTGATACCACATCTGTAACAGCGTACCCGTAAGAATGATGATGAAAAGCACGAATGCAATTGCCGACGAATAGCCCATGTTCCACCACCGGAACCCTTCCTGATACATATAAAGAACTATGCTCAGTGTGCTGTCTAAGGGACCCCCCTGTGTCATTATGTAAGGTTCTGCGAAAAGCTGGAAATAGCCTATCATCGTAATGATGGTTATAAAAATTGTTGTCGGCGCCAACATCGGCAGAGTAATTTTGGTGAACCTCTGAAACGCATTTGCTCCTTCAATCTGTGCGGCTTCATAAAGTTCTTCAGGGATGTTCTGCAGCCCTGCAATAAAAATAATCATGTTGTAACCGAAATTTTTCCAGATTGAAAGCAAAATAATAGAGGGCATCGCCCAGTTTGGATCGCCCAACCAGTCTATTTTTTCCACCCCAAGAAAACTTAACCCGTAGTTTAATAGCCCAAACTCCGGGTGGTAAATAAAGCGCCAAACTATCGAAACAGCAACCAGCGTTGTAACCACCGGCATAAAATATACCAGACGAAATATCCCTTTGAAACGGACTAATTTTGAGTTCAACAACAGCGCTGCACCCAATGAAATTGCTATGGAAAGGGGACCGGAAGCTACAACAAAATAAAAGGTGTTCACCAAAGCTTTCCAAAACAGGTCATTCTCAAAAAGTTTACGGTAGTTTTCCAACCCTGTAAACTGAAACCTGCTGTAGTTACCTATAGCATATATATCAAAATCAGTGAAACTGATCAGAAATGCGGCGATTACAGGTATAAAAAAGAATACAAATATCGCCGTAAGCGCCGGTGTCAGAAATAAATATGCTGCTTTTTTCATATTTGTTTAAAACCACACGAAAGTTTTTAACAATTTACTTCCCGAGTAACCTTCTTCTTTTTTCTAAAATAATGTTAACTTCACGGTCTAAATTTTGCATAGCCTCTTTTGCGGTCATTTTGCCGCGTGCAGCATATTCTGCATATTGTTGCAGTTTAGCCGAAACAATCTGCTCCCATTCAGGAATTTTTGGCGTAGCCACCACATTCTGAAATTGCTCATAAAACGCCGGAATGAAAGGATCCTTTTTAAATCCCGGTTCATCCCACGCTGAAACCACTGCGGGCAGGTTGTTCGTTTCACCAAAAAACGCCAACTGAGTCCCCTTTTCCGATAGAAATTCAATGAACTTCCAAGCCGCTTCTTTCTTTTTCGACTGTTTGAACATCACTAAGCTTGCGCCTCCCGCCAGTGATGCCCCCGGATAACCGTTCTTGCCCGGAAGTGGTGCCGTGCCCCACTTCTCGCCCGTTGAGTCGTTCATCTTTTTCTTCATATCGGGTATGTTCCAGGGTCCCGAAATATAAATCGAAAAATATCCCTCTTCAAAAGCCTGATACACATTAGTAACCTGCGAAACCCCCAGTGGCGAAAGGCGCTCTTTGTGGAATTTCATCAGAAAATCGAACGCCTCTAAAAATTTATCCCCGCTGAAATTGCCGTAAGTCCAGTTGTTCTTTAGTAAATCCGACCCGTTTTGTATCCCAAAAATTATGAAAGGCGCCCACTCGTTAGTCGGTAAATATATCGCATATTTGTTGGGATCGTTTTGCAATTTTACGATCTTTCTCGAGAGATCAAGCAGTTCGTCCCATGTTTTCGGCGGCAGTTCATACCCCGCCTTCTTGAAAATATCCTTACGATAGTACATCAAACGGGTATCGATATACCAGGGGATTCCGTAAATTTTCCCACCCACCTCGTTTGTGTTCCAAATACCTTTGAAGTAGTTGCTCTGTTTAACAACCGCACTTTTTGAAATGTAGCCCTCAAGCGGTTCGAGTGCGTCAAGCAGCACAAACTGCGGCACCCAAGTGTTACCGAGCTGGCAAAGATCGGGTGTGTTATCAGCAACAAATGCAGAAATCAGCTTTTCCTGTGCTGCAGTCCACGGCACCATCTGAACCCTCACCTTTATTTCCGGGTGGCGTCTGTAAAACTCAGGAAGCAGCGCCTGAATCTTCTCCCCCTCTGCACCCATACCCCAAAATGTTATCTCAGTAACCCCCTTTTCTTCCCCCTTACATCCGTAATAAATAAATAAAAAAGGGAACAGGAACAATCCTATAAACAAAACCAATCTTAAGCGTAGGTTGCCCTGTTCCCTCCAACTATTCATTTAATCAATACCATTTTACCCGTCAGGGTGTTGTTGCTATCGGATATTTTGTAAAAATAAACGCCCGAGTTTGCTGTGTTGCCGGCTTGACCCACACCATTCCACTCAAACTCGTGACGCCCTGCGCTGAAATACCCCTCTTTTTGCTGAACCAAAACCCCAAGCGAGTTGAATATCTGTAGTTTCACATCTCCGGCTGCCGGCAGTGCAAACGCTATTCTGGTTGAAGGGTTAAACGGATTGGGATAATTCCCCAGCAATTCAAAGCTTTTTGGCACGCCCGCACCATCTGTGGATAAATCATCTTTAACCGAAGTGGTGGTATCCGGAACAAAACCCACCGCCGTAAGCATCGGAGCAATTTCGGGGTTCGACATGAATTTCTGCCATAACAGCCCCGTTCTGTAGTTTTCGATCATCACTAAGATGGGCCCCTGGTCAATCGCTAAATAGCTTTGTGCGAACCAACTTTGCCCCGGATGAAACGCATCTTTGAACCCATACTCACCCCATAGATAAGTACCGTAGGTTCTGTAAAAATTTTTCAAAGCCTCCATCGATTCAACCGGCGTATAGGGCATCGATGAAATTGCCGCACTTGGCGTTATTGTTCCGTTATCCGCCCCGGTGTTTGGTGCATGAGCCGAGTAACCCCACGGGTCATCCGACGCTGTTAAACCCCAGGTATTTGCGTTGTAGCCGGCATAACCTTTTGGGTTCGCAATGCAATAAGCGCGGTTAATTAAGGTTTGGTTACGGTTGTTTTCAAAATAGTTAGCGTACTGATCCTTTTTATGACGCGGGTCAAACCCCAAAAACGAGTAATGTGCAAAAAAGAGTGGTCCTCCGGTTCCCTGCCCCACCCAAAGCCTGTAGCCGTAGTATGTACCGGTGTTCTGGTAGTTGTTACCCGTCCAGCCAAGCCAGTAACAGTTAGCCGGAATCGGATTTGTCGGCGAAGCAATCGCAAGCAGATACATAATAAGCGCTTCCATATACCCGGAAACGGGCATGTTCATTTGCCATCCATAGTTAGGCGACCAGTGCCAGTAAAGCTTAAATGTGTTCGGATAGCGGCGGTAAAAATTCCAATCCACCCCTTCCCACGCTTGCGTTATTTTTTGGCGGATTTCTGTTTCGGTGGGGTTTGCACCGTCAAAGTATTGCCGAAGCGTTAACAACCCCTGAACCAAAAATGCTGTTTCAACCAGGTCACCACCGTCATCATAAGTGCTGAAGGGCTGCACTTTCCCGTTAGTTCCGTTAAGCCAGTGCGACCAAGCCCCGTGGAACCGATCGGCTTTATTCAGCAGAAAATTAACAACTTTTAAGGTTCTTGCCGCCCCCTCTTCGCGGGTTATGTAACCCCTTTCTATCCCAACAGGAATCCCCATTAACCCGAAACCTGAACCACCGGTTGTAACGGTTTCGCCACTGTTCAGGCGCTCCCGTGCCAAGCCGGAAACGGGGTGCGCATAGTTCCAGAAATAACGAAATGTCGCTTCCTGAACCATATCTAAGAAATCTTCATCCTCCATAGGCGAGGTTGTTATTTCTATTTCGGAAGTCATTGGTGATTCGTTGTTTGATGAGTCAAACGCAGTAACGGCAAACACGGCAGTAACGCCGGTGTTACCCGTCCAAAGCTGATAGTAGTTATCTCTGAAATTTTTTACGGCAGTTTTTACCCATGCGTTGTTTATTTTTTTATAAACATTGTACCCCTTTAGGTCGGGTTCGCTGTTTGCCATCCATCTCAGCGAAAAATGCTTTTCGTAGCCTTTCCCCACAAATCCCGTCGGTGTTGCCGGGGGATCGGAATCCAAAATGGTTTGTGGGGCAGCCTCTGCCCCAATGGTAAGAAAAGCACCAATAAATAAAAGAAAGATAAATCTGTTAATTTGATTTCCCGTGTTCCGTATCATCTCAGCCGGTTCCCATAATTACTTCAACCTGCACTTCCTTATTCGAAGAAGGTGCTATCAAATTCCCCTGAATCTCAGAACCGTCAACGGTAACTTTGGCAACACCGGAGGCTACCTTCTGCGGATTTTTAACTGTGATGTTGTAAATGCAACCGCGGAAAAGCCTTTTAACCGTAAATCCTTCCCAATCTGCCGGGATTGAGGGATCAATCAGCAACCCGCCTTCGGAAGCACGAACGCCAAGTATCCAGTCAACAATCACTTTTTGATACCACGATGCCGAACCGGTGTACCAACTCCAACCTGCTCTGCCATAATCGGGCGAATCGGGTCCGTCGATATTTCCGGGCGTAACGAACGGCTCAGCACTCCAAAGATCGGGTTCCATCCCGTTGAAAATGGGTGAAATACCTTTGTAAACTTCAAAAGCGGTTTCCGGATCACCGGCTTTAGCAAACGCCCAAATCGCCCAGGTTGCGGCGTGCATGTAAACCCCTCCGTTTTCCCGCCTCCCCGGTGCATAACGGGAAAGATACCCGATATATTTATCAGGTGTGCTGTATGCCGGAGTAAGTAAAACCGTGCCGTTTTTCTTCAGTAAATATTTTTTAACCGCCTGAAGTGCCGCCTCTTGTTTCTCTTTGGGTGCTATATCACTGAGTACCGACCATGTCTGCGGATTAAGGAAGATACTGCCCTGTTCATTCTCTGACGAGCCAAATTTTTCACCCGTATCTTTTGTCCCTCTGTAGTAATATTCACCATCCCAAGCGTGTGCGTTGAATGCAGTTTTAATCTTTTCGGCACCCGAAAGCAGCCTTGCGTGCCGGGCATCGTCCTTTTTCCGTGTGGCTAATTCGGCAAATTCGGTCAGCACTAAATAGAAAAACTCCGCCATCCAAACTGATTCACCTTTGAACTCCAACCCAACAGCGCTTAAGCCGTCGTTCCAGTCGCCTGCACCGATCAACGGTATTCCGCGCGGCGAAAGCCGTGAAAACACCACATCAATTGCCCGTAACGAGTGTTCGTAGAGCGATTCTTTCAGATTTTTGTTGTCGTAGTAACCAACTTCCTCATCCGCAAACGAGAGGTTCCCCGTTTCTTTAATATAAAGGGATAAAATGTAAGGTAACCAAAGGAGGTCGTCAGTCATTTTTGTAACTAACCCCGTTTCCGTAATTGGGTGCCACCAGTGAAGAACGGTTCCCTCCACGAATTGGTGTTCGGCATGAAGTTTTATCTGCTTTTCCGTACCTTTCGGGTCGATCGGCAGCCACACTAACGAGTCCTGCAGTTGATCCCTGAACCCAAAGGCTCCGCTCTGTTGGTAATACGCGGTTCTGCCCCACAGTCTTCCGGAAATCGCCTGATACCTGAGCCACTTGTTCACAAGCAGGTTCATCGCGTCATCAGGGGTTTGAACTTCGAGCGTCGAAAGGGTTTCGCTCCACATCGCTTTTACCTCGGCAAGTTTTTCCGCAACTTTTTCTGAAGTGTTGTAATTGGAGAGTTTCGGCGCAATTTCTTCAAGTTCTTTAACTAAACCTAACTGATAAATTAATGTTTCCTCACCCCCTGTTTCAATTGTAATTTCGTTTTGCAGGCAACCGATTGGGTCGCTCCATGCGCCTGTTTTTCTTTTTAACGGCTCACCTTTAAGTGCCGCCGGTGAAATTAAATCACCATATTGCCCAATAAAATTGCTTTTATCCGATTCAAACGAAACTACTTTTTTGTTCACGCTGAAAAACCCGTGATATTGGTAGTCAATGTTCCAGTGCCCGCGGTCGCCGAGTGGTATCTCCCACAGGCGCTTTGTACCGTGCATGTAGTTCCCCTCTTCGTTGAACCCGGTCTCGATAAATGTTTTGTGAAATTCACGATGAAAATCGGAAGAAGAACCCAAACACCATTCAAAGTATGTGAAAACAGAAAGTGAAACTCGTTTCCCTGTGTTGTTTTTTATTTTCAAATCCCAGATTTCAAGTGTATCGTTCATCGGGACAAAGAGGGTCATCTCAACCCTTATTCCTTTAAACTCGGAGGTCAGCACGGTGTAACCGAAGCCGTGCCTGCACTCGTAGTAATCTAAAGGTGTTTTAACCGGCAGAAATGCAGGCGCCCACACTTCACCCGTCTCGTTGTTCTTAAAGTATATATATTTGCCCCAGTTATCCTGAATCAGGTCCTGATGCCATCTGTTAACGCGATTAAATTCAGAGTGGGTTAACCAACTGAAACCTCCGCCGGCTTGCGAAATTGTAAGACCGTAATCGCCGTTGGATATTACATTTATCCATGGTTTTGGCGTATCGTGCCGTTTAATTACATATTCGTTGCCGTCGGGTGTAAAATATCCGTATTTGGTTTCAAATAACCGTTCCAATGCGTCTTCCATTTTTGTTTTTTTATCAGTTTAAACCGGTTTTAGAAAGTATTTTGTGCTGTTTTAATCACTCTTTTCGAATGTTGTTTTCACTTCAGTTTTCGAGCGCTTTTTAGTTTTCAAGTGCTTTTTATGCAATATTTAAGCGCTTCGTTGTCGCCGTTTCTGAGCGCAAAGTGAGAGAAAATTTCTCTTCCCAAACTTTGCGCTCTCAACGGTTTAAATTTACCTCATTAAGATAAATATTTAAGAAGCAATGCTACTTCATTAAAATCATTTTCTTAGTGGCTGTGAAATTACCGGCTGAAATTGTATAGTAGTAAACACCGCTGGCTAAATCCGCTGCGTTGAAATCAAGTGTGTGTCTGCCGGCTTCGTACTCACCATTTGCAAGTGTTCTGACTTCTTTACCGAGTGCGTTGTAAACTTTAACGATTACGAACGATTTCGAAGGAACTGCAAACGAAATGGTAGTTGTTGGATTGAATGGGTTAGGATAATTCTGCTCTAAAGCAAAATCTTCAACTATTGAACTAACTTCAATTACATCAGAGTAACCATAGTCGCCGTTATAGTCAATTTGTTTCAGTCTGTAGAACAATTTACCGTTAACACCATTATCAGTGTAAGAATAATTGGTGGTTTCTGTGGTTGTGCCTCTTCCGTTGATAAATCCTACTGAAGCGAAAGAAATTCCATCTGTGCTTCTTTCGATCTGGAAGCCTGAGTTGTTGCGCTCGGAAGCGGTTGTCCAGTTCAGTTCAACACTGTTGTTTATCGCTCTTGCGGTAAATGAGGTCAGCTCAACAGGGGTTGTCTGAGAAGTGAGATATAAAGTTCTGAACTGGCTGCCCCACTCGCTGCCCCAGAAAGTCTTGTGGAATGTGCCAAGAGGACCCCATGCAGGCATACCGTTGTGGAAGTTATCAGGATCAAATATGTTAATGCACACCTGAACTGAATCGGGAACTGTAGTGAAACCAAGTGCACCGAGATCGATCATCAGTTCTGCAGAGTATCCGTTATCAACTTGCGTGGTATCATTAACAACCGTACCCGGTTTTTTAATTCCGGCGCCCGCACCGGTGTTCGGATCGGTTGATTCATAAACCATGTTGGGGTCAACTCCGCCGGCGTTGAAGTAAAGTTTAAACTCTTTATCAACACCTGCTGCATTTTTAATCTTCAGAAACATTCCGTCACCTTCCCAGCTGTCACCAAAGCGGCAAACTTGTTTATCGTTTGATTGGAACCCGATATAAAGTTTATTGCCGACTCTCAGGAATTTAACGGGTGTGACTGTGGTATCTGTATATGGACCTTTAACTAAAACATCACTTGTGACAGACTTTGCAAGACCTGAAAGCTGTGGCTGTGGCCCAAACATCAGGTAAGGCATCGGATAGCTCCAGTCAGATTCGTTCAGAAAGCCGTCAACAGTTATTGGGTTTGCTGACTGATAAACATCCAAAGATGGTGGATCCTGGTAGAATACTAAGTTTCTGTAGGTACCGCCCCACTCGCTGCCCCACCAGGTTTTGTAATAGGTTCCGGGTGCGCCCCAGGGTATCATACCTACATGATACATATCAGGATCAAAAATATTTATTGCAACGGGCACTGAAGTAACATCCGGGCCGTAACCGAGTGAATCCAAATAAATCAAAAGTTCAGCAGAATATCCGTTGTCAATCTGAGTGGTATCGTTAACAACAGTGTTGCTGCCTTTCATACCTGCGCCCATACCCGGTGCCTGTGCTTCGTAAACTATGTCAGGGTTAGGTCCTCCGGCATTGAAGTACAGCTTGTACTCTTTATCATCACCGGCGGCGTTTTTTATCTTCATGAACAATCCGTCACCTTCCCAGCTGTCACCGAAACGGCAGACATACTTGTCGTCACTGTAAAAACCGATGTAAAGTTTCATCCCGACTTTCAAAAACTTCATATAGGTGTAGGTGGTGTCAACATAAGGAACCGAGTTAGTAACATGCACGCCCCCAGTAATACCCTGTACTTGGGCTGTTGTTGGTGCGTTGGGACCAAAAACTAAGTACTCCTGAACAGCACCCCATGCGGGTTCATTCAGGTTTCCGTCAACCGTAATCGGTCCGGCAGAAGCGTATGCTTCGCGAGCTTTTGGATCTTTAAATTGCGAGAAAGTCGTTTGAACCATAAAAACGACAAACAGCGCGATAAAAAGACCGTAGAATTTGCTTTTCATTTTGTCTCCAGTTTGTTTGTTGGCTTAAAAAAATGTAAACGGTTACAATGTTCAAATTTACGAACTTTTTTACTAATTGTCAAGTTAATTTTACATTTCCTGTAAGAATTTTTCGACTTGCTCGTTATTTCTTCGTTTTCAGCCTGTTTTCGGGGTTTTTTGATGAGAATTTTTTCCTTCAGAAGTGGGAATTGTTACCCTTTGACGCCTTCTTTGGAAATATTTTTTAAACTTTCTGATATTTCCATGAAAATGTTTTATGTAAATTTTACATTTTTATTTCATATATTTTCATTTGTCATTCTTTCTTTTACCATTATCATCGTTTTTTCGCTATGAAAAGGTCATATTTAACACTCACAGAATTGTTAGTTTTTCTTTCGTTGTGCTGCTTTGGAGAAACCGGGAATCACTTACGAAAGCGGAATGTGCGTTTACTGTTTCTTTCGTTGTGCTGCATTCCGTTTGCACAGCTGCACCCTCAAACACTTCTTTACGAAAATTTCGATTCTGCAGAGAAGTGGAAGATCAACTCTTCCGACGGCGTTGTGGTTTCAACCCATTCCGACAATGGTTTTTCCGGCAAAGGGATTCGATTCGATGTTAATTTCACACTCGGAAGTGGGTATGGCGGTATCTTCGATCTCGTTTCTTTAGAATTGCCCGAAAATTACCTTATTTCATTCTTCGTAAAAGCGAAAAACCTGCCGCCGAATAATTTTGAGTTTAAACTAATTGACCCCTCCGGCGATAATGTATGGTGGGTGAACAGAAAAGGCTACGACTTCCCAAGTGAATGGACGAAAATAACCCTTCGTAAACGAAACCTTTCTTTTGCCTGGGGACCCCAAGGTGGCGGTGAGATTAAAAATTTAGGAAGAATTGAGTTTATCGTCGCTTCTGCAAACGGCGGAAGTGGCTCCGTTTGGATTGATGAACTTAAAATTGAAAAACTTGACCCTCCTGCGCAAATTACTTCCCCTCCTGTTGTATTTGTTAACGGAACGCCTGACACCATTGCCTCAAAGGTCTTGTTTGACAACAACCTCAAAACCTTTTGGAGCACGGAAAGGCTCTACGGAAACGGGGGAAGCGGCAATTTTAATGGTGCTGATGACGATAATAACATCCCCGAAAAAGACGGCTCCGGCAGTTGCGAAAGAATTGAAGGTGGTGAAGACACATCCCAATACAATGATGGTAAAAAAAACCGGAACGATATGGGAGAGGTTCAAAACAAAACCGGCAACAGCAATTCACTAAACGATACCTGCAAAAAAACTGAACTTCTGATCGATCTTACGGCACAGAAAGAGTTCGGCGGTTTGGTACTCGACTGGAATAAGGATCATTTTCCGGCATATTTCAAAGTGGAGGCTTCGAACGATTATTCAAAAACTGACTGGGTTTCTCTCTTCCCTGAATCGGGCACAATTTCGCCAAATGAAAATTCAACAAAGCCCGCAGATGGCTCAATACCACCCGGCGGCGATTTCAAAACTAATTCTGAGAATGAAGCCTCAAAGGGCAACACTTCAGCAACCTGTTCCGGATATGCACAGGGCAGAGGCGGTAAATTCTACATTATAACTCCGGAAGCGCAATTCCGCTACATTAAAATCACAGTTATTGACCACCGCGAGGGGTACTCAGTCCTTAATGAAATTACATTTAAGGAGTTACCGTTCGCCGATAACTACAACAACCTTTACTATGAGGTTGCTGCCGATTACCCAAAAGGATACTTCCCGAGATACACCCTTAAACAGCAAAGCTATTTCACCGTAGTTGGGGTTTCAGGAGATACAAAAGAAGGGTTGCTAAGCGAAGATGGTGCCTTGGAAACCGATAAGCAGTCGTTTTCTGTAGAGCCTTTCATATTTGCAAACGATAAATTTTACACCTGGAGCGATGTGAAAATTTCACACTCGCTTGCCGAAAATTATTTGCCGGTTCCATCAGTAAACTGGAGAACGGATGATTTTTCTTTTGATATAACCTCTTTTGCCTCCGGCAAGCCGGGGGCATCAGTTTTGTTTTCTGAATACGCAATTACAAACCAAGGGAAGACGCCCTTAAAAGGGAAATTCTTCCTCGCACTTCGCCCATTTCAGGTAAATCCGCCCTGGCAAGACCTCAACTTTTACGGCGGAACTGCTAAAATCTCCGATGTTTCTTTTAACGGCAAATATGCGGTTGTGAATAACAAAACAGCAGTTATCCCGTTGGTCTTTTCATCACCGGAAAAACTGAAAAATGAATTGGATGAGGGAATTGGCGCCCCAACAGAAACATCCGGCATCTCAAATGAAACATTTGGCACCACAACGGAATCAGCCGGCAGCACACCGGAATCTTTTTGTGCTGCCGGAGAAACTTTCGGCGCTGCCGTTTTTGATGAAGGCGATATAACCTCCTGGCTCTCTGGAAGCAAAATCCCCAAAGCACGAAGCATAAAAGATGAAAAAGGGCTTGCCTCAGGTGCGTTTTCATACGAATTAAACCTGAAACCGGGCGAAACTGCACGATTCTCGTTCGCTATTCCGCAGTATCAAAATATTAATCCCGACTCTCTCTTCTCTGTTGCGCAATCGTTGTATGAAATTGAGTATAACAAAACCAAACAATTTTGGGCTGATAAACTCTCCCGTATCCCTTGGAGCGTGCCGAAAGAATTAGAAACCATTTTCAGCTCGGTCAAAAGCAATCTCGGCTATATTCTGATTAACCGGGATGGCTCGGGGATTCAACCCGGTTCCCGCTCTTATGAAAGATCGTGGATAAGAGACGGCGCTTTAACCTCGGCTGCACTTCTTAAATTAGGGCTAAAAAAGGAAGTGAAAGAGTTCGCTAAGTGGTACTCACAATTTCTTTACCCGAACGGAAAAGTTCCCTGCGTAGTGGATAAACGGGGGCCCGACCCGGTGCCGGAAAACGACGCCAACGGCGAGTTTATCTACCTGATTTATCAATATTACCGTTACACCGGCGACCAGGAGTTTGTGCGGGAGCTTTTCCCGAAAGTCAGTTTGGCGGTGGATTATATCCGCGAAATGATCGCACAACGAAGTACATCCCACTACAGAGATAACCCGAACGACTCGATCCGCTCGCTATACGGTCTCGTGCCCGAATCAATCAGCCACGAAGGCTACTCAGATAAGCCAATGCACTCTTACTGGGATGATTTTTTCACAATTCTTGGGCTGAAAAACGCCGTAACTATGGCTCAGCTGCTTGGATATAACGATGTGGCGCGCTCCTGGGCGGAAACACGGGATTCTTTCACTGTGAACCTCTACAATTCAATAAGGCTGGCTGTTAGAAGAACAGGCATCGACTACATCCCCGGTTGTGCCGAAAAAGGTGATTTCGACCCCACTTCCACAACTATTGCCGTTTACCCATGTGGTGAAATTAACAACCTCCCGCAACCGGAATTGGACAATACTTTCAAACACTATGTGCAATTTTTCCGGGACCGCCGCGACGGGAAAATCAAATGGAACGAATACACTCCATACGAAATGAGAACCATCGGTACTTTTAACTTCAGCGGGCAAACTGACATCGTTTGGGAGTTGATTCAGTTTTTTATGAACGACCAACGACCGAACGGGTGGAACCTGTGGGCTGAAGTGGTTACTCGTGACTACCGCCACCCCCGTTTCATCGGAGATATGCCACATACCTGGTGTGGATCGGATTTTATTAACGCCATCAGAGCTATGGTTGTGCACGAAAGGGAATCTGACAACTCACTACTTATTGCACCCGGCTTCCCCGATGCATGGTATGAATTTGACCAGGGCTTCTCTTTCAAAAGCTTACCCACTTTCTATGGCGAACTTAATTATGAGATAAAAAAGAAAGGTATTGAAGCGGTGGTTTATATTGATGGTGATCTGAAAATTCCTGAAGGCGGGATAAGATATGTTGTGCCGCAAAAATTCCGCCGCGAAAGAATTGAACTGAACGATGTTCACACAGAACCGAACGAAAATGGCGAAATTATAATAAGGTCGCTCCCTGCAACAGTGGAACTAATTTATTGGAAGTAAGGGCTGTCTTGTACGGTTTTTGTACTCTCTTGGATAGTGCGCAGTAATGAATAATTTGAAGACGCGAATCGAGCGCAGTTTTTAAACAGCACGCACTTTTGAACTCAGCACACAGCGTGGTTCCCGGCACGCACTTTTGAACTCAGCACACAGCGTGGTTCCCGGCAGGCACTTCTGAACTCAGCACACTGTTTTGAATAGTGCGCTGCTGCACACAAATAATAACGGGCACAAAAAGCCCCCCCTCAAAAAAAACTTTGTCATTTATTACAACCGTTTATCAACTTTTTTGAATTTTCCCATTGACTTTCAAAAAGAAGTTTTGTATTATTGCACCGTAACATTTTGATATTGTTTTGATATCACCTTTTAACAAACGGAGTAACCAATGATCAAAGAAAAATCAATCAAAACTTCAGGCGGCTTTTCTCACCTTTTCTTCTATTTAGTTGTATTATTGGTGGGTGTTGGTATTATTATACTGCGTGCCACTGACGCATCCGATGATTATCGAGACGCTTTCTATGTCGTCCCAGGAGTGCTGATAGCCCTTTTTGCAATTTTTATGATGATGGGTTTATATACCATTGAACCAAACACTGCAATCGCACTGCTTCTTTTTGGTGAATACAAAGGCACCGACCGCGCCGAAGGCTTCCGGTGGGCTAACCCATTCTTTACTAAAAAGAAACTTTCACTCAGAACGAACAACTTCGACAGCCAAAAACTGAAAGTGAACGACAAAAAAGGAAACCCGATTGAAATATCGGCGGTTGTGGTATGGAGGGTTAACGAAACTGCGGAAGCCCTTTTTGCGGTTGAAGACTACAAAACCTACACCGTGGTGCAGTCGGAATCCGCAATTCGTCACATTGCAACAATTTATCCCTACGACATAACCGAAGATGAACCGCTAAGCCTTCGTTCTTCGATCGATGAAATCTCGCAGGCGCTTGGTAAAGAGATTCAGGATCGTGTCTCAAATGCAGGCATTGTTATTGAAGAGGCAAGGATTAACCACCTGGCTTACGCACCCGAAATCGCTCACGCTATGCTTCAAAGGCAGCAGGCGGAAGCTGTTATTGCCGCAAGAACAAAAATTGTGGATGGTGCCGTCGGGATGGTGGAAATGGCGCTGAAGAGGCTTAACGAAGAAAAAGTGCTGGAACTTGATGAAGAGCGCAAAGCAGCAATGGTTAGCAATCTGATGGTGGTTCTTTGCTCGGACAGAGCTGCTCAGCCGATCGTTAATTCCGGATCGCTGTATTAGCAAAATTAAATATTAACCAAAAAAATTTTATACAATTCAATAAGAAACATCAGCACTCCGGTTATGTGTTTTATGGTTGTTTGATATGGCTGAAAAGAAACCGATAATTTTGCGAATAGACCCTAAACTTTGGGACGCACTTAACGAGTGGGCGAAGGATGAACTCCGCTCACTCAATGCTCAGATTGAATACCTGCTGCGGGAACAAGTCAGAAAAAGAAGAAAGAAAATTTGAATTTCCCCCAATGTTGGTACTTGAAATTGCGAATTAAGAGGGATATAAATCCACGAGGCGCATACCTGCCCTGAAAGCGCATACAGCTTAGAATTGCAAAAAAAGAAGGGTACAAATCCCCGAACCCAATTTAAATTAAAGCAAAAAGGCGTGGTCAGCTGCAATTCAGCCACTCGCAATTTCAAATAAACAGCGGCTAAACTGAAATATTTACACATTAAGCGGTTCTAAAAACCGAATTTGCTTTATGATTTTGTTATTTTTTCCTAAATTGTGGTAATGAATTAAAAAATTGGTGAATTATGTGCAGAAGTAAATGGATATGCTATCTCCGCTATATCATTCTTTTAGCGGCTTTCCTTGGCGTTAGCGTCTTTGCGCAAACGGCTGAAGTTAAAAGAGAAAAATTTGACCCGGCTAAAAACCCGGCGGAAGACCTGAAACAAGCCGTTAAAATCGCCACGGCGGAAGGAAAGAAGATACTGCTGGATGTCGGCGGTGAATGGTGCCCCTGGAGCCACAGACTCGATGAATTTATAGAGGAAACCCCCGAGGTTAAATCAGCCCTGAACGACGCTTTCGTAACCATGAAAGTGAACTACAGCAAAGAGAATAAAAACGAGGATTTTCTCTCGCAGTTTCCAAAAATTGGAGGATACCCCCACTTCTTTGTCCTTAATTCAGACGGCTCTTTTTTGCAGTCGCAGGATACCGGTGAACTTGAGGAGGGGAAAGGCTACTCCAAAGAGAAATTTTTGGTGTTTATAGAAAAGTTCAAGCAGTAAGAATTTGTTAAGAACTTATGCTGCCCATCTTCAGGGTATTGGTTCTGTAAGACCTTCACTCGGCGGTGAACTTTTTTTTGCGCTACCGTTTATCGGAGCGTTTTATTTTTTTGTCATTAGTCTGTTTGCATTTTGAGCCTTTTTAGTAATTATAGAAAAGAATACGAGGAACTCCTCAATAAGTTTGAGGAACTTCAGAAAAAACACCAGGCGCTGGAGTCTGCCAACGGCGATATTTTGCGCTTGAATGACGAGATCGAGATGCTCAAATATGAACATCAGGAACTTGAATCGAAACTGAATAACCTCAAAAGCAGAGAAACCGACATCAGCATCCTCCTTTTTTCCAAACAAAGCGAGTTGGAAAAAATTGAGCAGGCAACAAAAGAAACCGCTTCAGACATAGAAGAAAAATCCTCACTTATTAGAGAATTAGACTCCACAATCCTTTCGAAAAGACCGGAAGCTGAAAAACTATCGCGACAACTTACAGCATTGTTGGGTGAGGTTGAAGAGGCGAAAAATAAATATGACGAATTCTCAAATGGGCTTTCCGGTTTAAGAGAAGAAGAGGCAACTAAAAGAAGTAACCTTATCAAACTTCAGCAGGAAATTGATCAGCTGAAATATGAAAGAGAAAAGTTTTCGAACTTAGAAGCACTTAAGGTGAAGTATGATGAAGTGAACGATTCGGTTCAGGAAATATTAAAACAGAGGGCGCACCTCGATCTGGAAGTTAGGGAGCTGAACGACACCAGAAATAAACTGATTGAAGAGATCAACAAAATGAGGAACGATATGCTGGCTCAACGGGCTTTGTTTGAGCAGCAGGTTGTTCACGAAAAAGTGGCGGTTGAAAAAGAACTTATTCAGTTAAAAAATCAACTGGATGATTCCATCAGAAACCGGCAAGAGCAACTCTCTAACCTTGACCGTGAGTTTTCCGAAGCCAAAATCAGGTATTCTAATCTTGTTTCAACAACTGATCAGGTAGTTCAAAACTTAAACGAAAGTGAGAAAAAAATTGAGATGCTCAAGTTTGATAAGGATAACCTCACCGATCAGGCTAACTCGCTGCAGGCGAAAGTTGAATCTCTTACAAACAGAGCCTCTGCTTTGGATGCAGAAGTGCAGGGCTTAAACCGACAGATTGAACGCCTGAACGAGGAAAGGCTTGTTGCTTCAGGGTTGGTTGAGCAGCTAAAAAGTTCCATTTTGGGATTAACTGGCTCCAAAGAAGAGATGGTGGAAATTATCTCCAAGCTTAACGAACAACTTAGCGAAAAAAATAAAACATATTCTGCTACATATCAGGAGTATCAAAACCTTCTGGAACACCTCCAAAAAAGGAAAATTGAGGTGGTGAACCTGAAAGGTATTATCGAAATAAGAAGCCGTAAATTGAAGGATATAGACCGTGAACTCGCGTCTTTAGAAGCCCTTAGGGATGAATATGAAAACGACCTCAGGCAAATTCTCGATCTCCAAAAATCACTTAACTACGACCTCAACAATTCGCAGGAAAATGTTCAGTCACTGCAGGATACAATTTCAGCACTTCGGAAAAAATTCACCGAAATTCTGAAAATCAGGAAAGCAAGGCAGGAATCGCTTCAAAGAGAAAGGAAGCGAATTATTGATGAGCAGGAGGATTACGAAAATGAAATCGTTTCCGACAGCTATATCCCCCCGGCAGTTCCTACTGCAAGCAGAATAAAAGGAATTTTTGCAGACCCCGATCAGACTGCTTTCGATGAGATGAACGGCATTCTCGCCGGAAGTGTAATTGACCTCAATTTCGTTGACTCCGGCACAAAAGCGTTCGATTCGTTAAAAAGTGAGCCTTACAACCTCGCATTTTTCGATCTGAACCTCCCGGGGATGTCTGCAATTGAAATAATTGAGCGAATGCGCGCCTCAAATGTTTACAAATCAATCCCCATTTTTGCAATTTTGGAGTCTCCGGACGAACACTTAGAGTCGCAGGCACATAATGCAGGTGTATCCGGCATAATATATAAACCTTTTTCAGCTGAACTTGTACTTTCAGAAATACGAAAGTTTATAACTTTTTAGTAATTTTTGATACCCAATAATAAATAACAAAAAATCAATTTATAATCGACACATATAAAAAAAATGCTCCATTTGATCAACTCTGCTGCGCGGGGCGGCGCTGAACTTTATGTTTCTGAGTTAATTTTACATTTTCAGAAATATGGCGTTGAAAATTTTGTAGTTTGCAGGAAGTTCTCGTTAATCAGCAAAATGTGCAATAACCCCGGAATACGCCTTTACTTTACAAAAGCATCGGGAAAATTTGCGCTCTTTCAGGTTTTTAAGCTCGTAAAGCTGATAAAAAAAGAGAAAATTACCACAGTCTTTTCACACACCAGAAACGATGTGTTCACCGGTTCTGTGTTAAAATTCCTCACCGGTATCTGCCATGTAAATGCAATCTATATGGGTACAGGCCCGAAAAAAGACGCTATCCATCGCTTTGTTTACCGAAGAGTTGATGCCTTAATAACATCCGCCGAGTTCTCAAAAAATGAGTGCGAGCGCTACCTCCCTGTGCCACCCGGAGCCGTTAAACTAATAAGGTACGGAAGAGACCCGTTCCTTTATGAGTTATCTGAAAAAAGGAGAACAGAGATCAGAGGAAAAATGCACACTCCTCCCGAAAAAGTGGTGATCGGGCTCCTCAGCAGAATCGATACAGGCAAGGGTGTCGGCATTTTTGCCGATGCTTTTGAATACCTGCAACAGGAAGTGCAGCAAAAAATTGAATTTTGGATAATGGGCGAACCAACCGTTAAATCCGTTAATGCCAAGGGGGAACCCACATACGAGGAACAGGCGCTGAAACTTCTGGATAAATTAAAGGCTTTAAGTAAAAAACACCCCACTTCTTTCAAACTTATCCCTTTTCAAACCGAATATATAGCCTGGCTTCAGGCAATGGATATTTTCGTTCTACCCACTATTAACGAGATGTATTCACTTGCAGTGGTTGACGCTATGATGACAGGCTTACCCGTAATCGGGACAAATGCCGGTGGCACCAGCGAGCAAATTGGCAGAAATGAAAGGGGGCTATTGGTTGAACCCGGTTCGGCAAAGGCTATCGCTGACGCCATTGCTGAAATGATTAAAAATCCTGAAGAAATGAAACAAAAAGGAGAGGCTGCGCGAAACTGGGCAACAACTCAGCATAATTTCCAAACCACTGTTTCGCAAATTCTCGATGTCTGCAACGAAAAACTTCCGCTCAGAAATGAAGAATTGCCGGTGAATTTACCTCATTAAATTTGCTTCGGGGGATTGCAGGCTTCATCAAATAAACAGCTGCCTGTTGCAGGGGAACTAAACAAATCAACCACAGCATTTAAAAACGATAAAAATAAGAAAGAATCCTTTTTTTTATTCTTTCTCTTTCCCCATCTTTTTAACAAAAGCAATAAAAGATGGACTCAGTCTTCAGTCTGTGGATATAATTTCTAACTTTATTTTCCCGCCTCTTTATCAGAAACTGCAGAACTAATCCCGCGTTCGTAAATTTTAGTCATATAATTAAAATACGCCGCAAGATCGTCGGTGAAGTTCTCTTTTTCTGCACGCCAGCTCCAGTTACCGCCCAATTTACCGGGGAAGTTCATTCTGGCGCTGTTGCCAAGGTTCAGCACATCCTGCATAGGAATCACCACGGTATTCGCCACTGAGGCATAAGCGGCTTTTATTGCGGCAGCAACCATCGCCTCATGTTTATAACAATTCAGATAGTTTTGTGCAAACTCGTAAATATCGCTTTTGTCAAGTCTTACCGAGTCAAAATAGCCGCGTGTGGTGTCGTTATCGTGCGAACCGGTGTGTACCACACAATTTCTGATGTAGTTATGCGGCAGAAATTTCGCTTCCATCCCTGTTCCAAAAGCAAACTGCATAATTTTAATTCCGGGGAAATTGAACGCATCCCTCAGCTTTTCAACCGGCGGTGTAATAACGCCCAAATCCTCGGCGATAATCGGCACTTCACCAAGGTATTCTTTAACCGTTCTGAAAAACTTCATCCCGGGGGCTTTAATCCACTTCCCTTTCTCAGCGGTTGGTGCGCCTCCGGGGATGCGCCAGTACGCCTGAAACCCGCGGAAATGATCGATCCTGATAATATCAACAATGTTAAGAAGTGCTGCTATTCTGCCGCGCCACCATGCGAAATCATCTTTCTCCATCTCATCCCAACGGTAGAGAGGATTACCCCACAACTGTCCCGTCGGGCTGAAATAATCAGGCGGAACTCCCGCCACCCAGATCAGTTTTCCCTCTTCATCAACGGTAAAAAGTTCCTTATTCGCCCACACATCAGCACTGTCGTAAGCTACAAATATGGGCAGGTCGCCGATTATTTGGATGTTTTTGCTGTTGGCGTACTCTTTAACTTTCAGCCACTGGTCGAAAAAACAGAATTGCTGGAATTTTTGAAACTCAATCCCTTCGGCAAGTTTTTTCTTCCACTTGCCAAGCTCTTTCGGTTTGCGAAGAGCAATTGAAGGCTCCCAGCTTGTCCATTGCCCGCCACCATGATGCTCCTTCGCAGCCATGAAGAGGGCGTAGTCGTCGAGCCATGAAGAATTAGCTTTGCAAAATTTATTGAACGAAGTTTTTACGGATTTAGATTCTGCACTACCGGAGTTAATAAACGACTTAAAACCTTGAAAAGCAACACCCAGTAAACCTTTTTTCCACTGAATTAAGGGCCCATAGTCAATTTTATCAGCTTCAAAATCCGGGGCGCCTTTAAGGTCATCTTCGGAAAGAAAACCTTGAGCAACCAAAACATCAGGCGATATGAGCAGCGGGTTCCCTGCAAAAGCGGAAAAACATTGGTAAGGTGAATCTCCATACCCGGTAGGGCCCAAAGGGAAGACCTGCCAGAGCCTCTGCCCGGCAGCAGTAAGAAAATCTATAAATTCAAACGCTTCGGGGCCCAAATCACCAATTCCATACTTACCCGGCAAAGATGTCGGGTGAAGTAAAATGCCCGCTGCTCTTCTAAATTCCATTTTTTATCGCCTTATTATTCTTTTAACCTGCTAATCTATTAGCCTTATTATTCTTTTAACCTGCTAATCTATTAGCCTTATTATTCTTTCAGCATGTAATTTTATAAACTGCTTTTATAAACCGTTACTTTATAAATAATTGTTCTATTCTGTTAAAACAGACAGTTTATTGTTAAATTACAATAAATTACCGAAATTTACCGCACTCTATTTCATCAGCATCATTTTGCCGGTAAGTCTGCCGGAGTCGCTCTCGAGTGTGTAAAGATATACACCACTCGTAAGGTTAGCGCCGTCAAACACGACAGAGTGTGAACCCGCAGACTGATAACCGTTCAACAGCTCAGCAACCTGCTGCCCAAGCATGTCGGTAACATACAACCGGACATTCGACGCTTTCGGCAAACTGAACTTAATAAATGTTGAGGGGTTAAACGGATTCGGATAATTCTGCATTAACGCAAAATCGTACGGTTTATCAACTGTGCCGTCGTTAACGCCTGTCGGGTCGAAAAATTCAAATTTGTAAACTTTTCTCGTTCCGTTATCGGCAACATAAGCAGTTTTACCGTCAGCAGTAAGCACCACATCACTTGGTAAAGTCATCGGTGCACCGTTAGGGTCGGGATTCGAAGAACTGAACTGCGAGGGAAGTTCGTAAACGGGGTCGGCAAAATTAATTATCACATTAAAAGCCTTCACCCATCTTCTCGTGGTGTCAGTTCCGGCAACCCAAAGCCTTCCTTCGGAGTCAACATCGATACCGTAAGGAATTGTACTTGTGAAATCCAAATCCCTTGCCAAATCGGAAACTTTGGTTCCTGAATAAGAGTCAGGGTGAGTTTGGTCGCCGCCTGTCCACATAGCAATACCACCGGTAACTTCGTTGGCAGATTTCGAGTTTCTTGAAGTGTACCAGGGTGTTTCGGGGTTGGTGTAGTCACCCGTTCTATGAACCGCCACATCTCTAACCACATCCAAACCGGCAGTGGCAAGCCCGCCCGGTACGGTTGGGTAAGTAGCCATCGAAATCCACGAGCCGCGCGCTGCAGCTGTTGGATCGTAACTGAAATTATAAAACCTGAATGATGTTTGATACGAAATACCGGTAAAAAGTACCGAATCCTTCGTTATCGCCGCACCGTGAATATAGGTACCATAACCCGCACCGTTTATGTTGAACCCAAACTTTTCAACCAGGTTGGTATCGGCATTTTTATAGTAATATTGTGCCGCTACTGTGTTGGGAGCAGTTCTCTGAAACGGTATATTTGCGTTAATGTAAAGGTCCTTACCTAAGGCTGTAATACCTCTGATTGCGCCGATATTCCCGGTTAAGGTATCGGAGTCACCGTTGTAATTGTAATCAATAAACCTGCGCATAACCGTGTCACCGGGCGTCAGATAATATATAGCATTGTGTGCATTAACTGATGTCGCTTTGGAAGAAGCAACATAGACTACTCCCTCCGAATCAATCGTCATTAAGTACGGTCTGACGAACGCAGTATCACTTTCGGGAAAATTGATAGTTTGGGTAAAATTCCAAACCTCGTTCTGCGCTCTCCCGCTGACCGCCAAAATGATGATGAAAGTTGTTAGTGTCAGTAGTCTTTTCATTGTTAAACCTCTGTGGTTATTCTTCGAATTTTTTGAAAATAATGGAAGTGTTGTGCCCGCCAAAGCCAAAGGCGTTGCTCATGGCATAGTTCACTTCCCGTTCTTGTGGTTGATTAAAAGTATAGTTAAGGTCACACTCAGGGTCAGAGTGCTCAAAGTTAATAGTAGGTGGAATTTTGCCGTTTTTAATCGCAAGAATTGTAGCAATTGCTTCCACCGCACCCGCCGCTCCGAGCAGATGACCCGTCATGCTTTTTGTGGATGATAAGTTCATTTTATACGCCTGGTCGCCAAAAACCGCTTTAATAGATTGCGTTTCAGCAATATCACCCAACTCGGTTGAAGTGCCGTGCATGTTTATATAATCAACCATATCGGGTTCAATCCCGGCATATTTAAGTGCCCGGTGCATAGCAAGCCGTGCACCTCGCCCTTCAGGGTCTGGCGCAGTGATGTGGTATGCATCGCCCGAAAGCCCATAGCCCACCACTTCAGCATAAATTTTTGCGCCGCGCCTCACTGCGTGCCCAAGCTCTTCGAGCACCAAAACACCCGCACCTTCGCCCATCACGAAGCCATCCCGGGTCTTGTCAAACGGGCGGCTTGCCGTCTCGGGCGAGTCATTCCGTTTCGAGAGCGCCTGCGCCGAGTTAAAGCCGGCAACTCCAAGCTCGCAAACCGGTCCCTCTGTGCCGCCGACGATCATCATTTCCGCCTGACCCTCTTTAATCAACATGAAAGAGTCAATAAAATTATGGTTCGAAGTTGCACACGCAGAAACTGCACAATAGTTGGGACCGCGGAAACCAAACTCAATCGATACCTGACCTGAAGCAATATCAGGAATTAACATCGGTATGAAGAAAGGTGAAACCCTGTTAGGTCCCTGGTTAGCAAGCGTTAACGCCTGGTCTTCAAATATATTCATACCACCGATACCCGAGCCAATCATAACGCCCGTATCATCCTTGTCCTCTGATGACATCGTCTCCGGGTCAAGCCCCGCGTCTTTTATAACATCTTTTGCAACAGACATTGCGTACTGTGCAAACAGATCCATCCGGCGGGCTGATTTACGGTCCAAATAATTAAGCGGATCGTAACCTTTAAGTTCGCACGCAAATTTAGTTGCCACGCGGCTGGCGTCAAACTTGGTAATTAACGCTGCGCCGCTTTTTCCTTCCATCATTCCCTGCCAAAACGATTCAACACTCAATCCGATCGGAGTAAGGGCTGCCATTCCGGTAACTACTACTCTTCTGTCTTGCATTTGCTCTCTTTTTTTGTTTAAAACTCGACTGATTTCCCGTTTAAGTGCCGGTTACCCGGGGGTTATTTGGCTCCGGGTTAACACTTAACCGAAAGATGTAAAATATTAGAAAACCCTAACTTGTAAATTTAAATGTTTTTTGTTTAGAAATCAAACAAATATCTGATTTGCAGCGTTCATTTGGAATTTTGCCCGCTGAAAAAGTGAAATGTTGCCGTTATGTCAGAAATGAAATGCTTCCAACACACCCCGGATTAATCAAGACGAAGACTAATTTAAAACTTATCCCACAAACCGAAAAGAAACTTCGGGTCTAAACCCAAATGTGCCGCTTTAAGCGTTGTTATTATCTGCGCCCTGTGATGCGCCTCGTGCGAAACAAGATAGAAAAGAAATGAATTTATCCCTTTTGGGTAGCCTTTTACTTTCATATCCCCCCGGATACTTTTATCGATTAATTCACCAATGCGGTCGGCGGATATTAACAGCGCCTCGGAAATCTTTGTCTTGTATGTATAATCATCTTTTTGCAGCCTGATTAACCCGCCGGCAAGCCCGCCGCCGATCGCCTCAAGCCACTGAGCACGAACATTGTTAATGTGTGCAAACTGTGCACCGACACTTCTTCCGCCGTAAGAAGGTTTTACGCTCAAATAATGCTCAGGGATAACTTTTAGCAAACTGATGGTTACACTATTTGCATTATCCCACGACTCTCTCAGACCAAGAAACATTTACGCTTCATTTTTTTTTGGTAAATTGCAACTAAATATATCTATAGTTCACAAAATAGTGATTTAGCAATGAATATCAAAAGTAAAAATGTATTTATTACCGGCGCTTCTGCAGGAATTGGCGAAGCGACCGCTCAAGCTTTCGCTCAACAAGGCTGTAATTTGATTTTAACCGCAAGAAGACTGGAAAAAATTGAATCACTCGCCTCTGATATTATTAAGAACTCAAATGTAGAAGTGTTGCCGATTAGGCTGGATGTGCGGGATAGAAAAGCCGTTTTCAAAGCCGTTGATACTATTAAAGAAAAGTTCGGCACGGTGGATATCTTAGTAAACAACGCCGGCTTGGGCAGAGGGTTAGAACCTCTTCACCAGGGAGAGATAGACAACTGGGAAGAAATGATCGACACGAACATTAAAGGGCTTTTATATGTTACTAAGGCTGTGCTGCCTCTTATGATTGAAAACGGAAGCGGGCACATAATTAACCTCGGTTCTGTTGCCGGCAGAGAAGTTTACCCCAACGGAAATGTTTACTGTGCCACCAAGTTTTCGGTTTTTGCGCTTTCCAAAGCCCTCAGGATCGAGCTTTATGACAAAAACATAAGAACAACAACGATTGACCCCGGTATGGTGGAAACTGAGTTCAGCCTCGTTAGATTTAAAGGCGACGAACAAAGAGCTAAAAATGTTTATAAAGGATTTACACCTCTGAAACCTGAAGATATAGCGGAAACCATCATATTTTGCGCAACACGCCCGCCACATGTCAACATTACTGAAATGGTTATCTACCCAACTGAACAAGGCAACACTACCTTGGTTAAACGGAGCAACTGATGCCTGATAGACTAAAGGGTGAAGTTGAAAAAATCACTTTTTACAGTGAAGATTCCGGTTTCGGGGTTATAAGGCTCCGCTCCGGCAGAACTATTACCGGAACCCTTCCGAAACTTAATGAAGGTGACAGAATTGAAGCCGAAGGTGAATGGATGGTTCACCCTAAATTTGGCGCTCAGCTTAAGGTTTCCAAAATAACCATTCTGGAACCTAAAGGGAAAGCGGCAATTCTTAAATATCTTCTCTCGGGGGTTATTAAAGGTTTCACAAAAACAACTGCAAAACGCTTTGTCGATCTCTACGGCGAAGACGCATTGGATATTTTGGAGAAGGAACCGAAAAAAATTCTGAAGGTGCCCGGCATCTCTGAAACTCAATACGATATTATCCTTAAAAGCTGGAGCGAGCAGAAAAACCTGCGGAATCTCGTGATTTTCCTGCAAAAGTATGACATTCCGCTAACTCACGCTTCCAAAATTCTGGAGAGATATGGGGACGCTTCCGAAACGATAATTCTGACCAACCCCTATAAAATGATTTTTGATATCCGCGGAATTGGCTTCAAAACTGCCGATAAAATTGCACAAAAGGTTGGGCTGAACCACGATTATCCGCCGCGGATAAAAAGCGGTGTGCTTTATCTTCTCGAAGGTGTCGCAAACAGTTCCGGGCATGTGTTTCTGCCTTATGATGAACTTGCGGAAATGGCGGAAAAAAACCTCGGCGTGAATCTCGACCAATACGGTAAACAGTTTCAGGAACTGATCGATGAAAGAAGACTGGTTGTTCTTGACCAAAATGTTTATCTGCGCGAAATTTACGATTCCGAGAGAATCATCGAGGGGAAAATCCTTGCCCTCTCAAAACCTAAAAACGATGTTACAACCGGGTTCTTTACTCCCTTTTCAAAAAAACTTAAATATCTTGCCGAGGAGCAACTTCTGGCAGTCAAACTTTCTACTGAAAATAATTTCCTGGTGCTGACGGGAGGCCCCGGAACGGGAAAAACAACAACCATCAAAGGGATAATCGACCTATATACCAAGTGTCAGCTAAAAGTTGCGCTGACCGCACCAACCGGAAGAGCAGCAAAAAGAATGTCGGAAGTTATCGGCAAAGAGGCTAAAACTATACATCGCCTGCTTGAGTATGACCCCGTAACCGGAGGGTTCCTTCATAAAAAGAATTTTCCGCTTAAGGTTGATCTGTTAGTGGTTGACGAGGTTTCGATGATTAATACTTTTCTGATGGCTTCGTTACTTTATGCCGTGAGCGATAAAACAACGGTTATCTTTGTCGGTGATAAAGACCAGTTGCCGGCAATTGGGCCCGGAAATATTCTGCACGATATTTTGGAATACGATAAAGTTCCGATTGTCCGTTTAACCAAAATTTTCAGGCAGGCAGAGCAAAGCAGGATTATTACCAATTCGCACCTGATTAACAAAGGGATTATGCCCGATTTGAGCATTGACCGTGAGGGCGACTTTTTCTTCATGCCCGAAAATAACAGCGAGAACATTCCGCAGCTGCTGCTTGATCTTGTTAAAAAACGGATTCCGGCTAAGTATGGCTACAATTCGTTCACAGATATCCAGATTCTTGCACCGATGTACAAGGGCGCGGCAGGTGTGGATGAAATTAACCGCTTTTTGCAAAATGGGCTGAACGACCAAAAGGTGCTAAAAACGAAAGCCGACCGTGAGTATAAACGGAACGACAAGGTGATGCAGTTGGTTAATAACTACGAAAAAGATATCTATAACGGCGATATCGGGTTTATTTCAGGTACTACTGACAATAATGATGCGCTCGAAGTGGTGTTCGGTGAGAATATTGTTGAAATTACAACCGGCGAGATTGATGATATTACTCTGGCTTATGCCTGCACTATTCACAAAAGCCAGGGTTCTGAGTACCCGTGCGTTATTGTAGTTTTAACAAATGAGCATAATTTTATGCTGAAACGAAACCTGATTTATACAGCTATTACCCGTGCAACTAATTTGTTGATTTTGGTGGGAACCGAGCGGGCTATCCGCCTTGCGGTTTCAAATAACACAGAACAGAAAAGATATACATCGCTTTTCAAACTTACCGATTCAAACTGGAAAGAACTTAAACCGGCAAAAGAGTTTTAAGGTAGAATTGGCGCCTTAGTTTGGGGGTGCTGTTTCTTTATGATTGTGGCTTCGTAAGGGGTGTGGCTTCGTCAGAATTGCTGTTTCGTAAGAATAAAAAGGAGTTCGTTCGGAAACTGAAAAGATTTCTTTTTAACAAAAATACCGGTTGAAGTGCTTATACCCATTAAAAGTTCATCGAGAAAAGCGGTGTAGTTTTCAGACATCCCTTTTTCTCTGCCGCCTATGCTTAAAGAGGGGAAAGAAACCGCCACCGATTTTGCCGCCAGAGCATTGCTTAAAATTCTTTGTGCACTCCCCTTTTCCTGCCTTTCGATACACGAGAGTGTTTTGAACAAAAAGACTACATCGTAATCTGAAAAATTTATGTTATTATCTAAAAGATCGGCATTTTCGCTTAAGAATTTTGGCGCTGTTTTTCCTGATGATTTTTCAACACGGCTTGGCTCATCTTTACCCGACGGTGTTACTGCACGGCTTGACTCATCTTTCCCCGACGGGGTTGCTGCACGGCTTGACTCATCTTTCCCTGACGGGGTTGCTGCACGGCTTGACTCATCTCTCCCTGACGGGGTTGCTGCACGGCTTGACTCATCTCTCCCTGACGGGGTTGCTGCACGGCTTGACTCATCTACTGCGGATTTTTTTTCAGAAAGGCTAAAGTTAAGTTTTTGGTTTGATTGCTCGGCAAAAAAGAGATTAAGCGCTTGATTAAGCAAAACATCTATATCAGAGCAGCGATATTTTTCAATTTTTTCAGTATATACCACAAACATAAAAGGGTTGCACCCACAGGCAGCATCATAAATCTTCAGTTTTTCGCCATTTGGGGCTAACTCCGAAAAAATTGTTTCAATAAACAGAGGGTAAAAACTCATCCTTTCTGCGGTTGATACATGTGAACGCAAAATTTTTTCGATTCTATCCTGCGCGTATATAATTTTTTCGATTCTATCCTGCGAGCGCAATTTTTTTTCGACTCTATCCGATTTCCAAGTACTGCTCTCACCACTACCACCCACAGAATCAACGATTTTATCTTCGTCTTCTATTTTGTTTTTACCATTTTTCGAAAAATCATTGTTTCTCGATTCTGTTATCGGCACCATACCGTTGCCATTGATCCCCGTGCCTCGGTTTTTGTTATATGGTAATTCGGCAGATAAATTAGCATCCGTCCCCTTCCCTGCAAATTCCAAAACTGAGCCGAATTCATCCGAAATATATGCGCCGTAAATCTGATGAAGTTTCTTTTTAACGCTTTTTTCAGCCGCTTTTTCTCTGTTATAGCGCTGCAACATCATTCGAATCGTGCGACGGATCGTCCCCTCATATAGCCGCGAATACTTCCCGGAGCGCCTTATTGCTTCTAAAATCCGCTCTTCTGCTTTTTCCTTATCCATCAGATAAAATCACAGCTTTCGTCCATCAGATAAAATCATTACTTTCGTCCATCAGATAAAATCACAATCTTTATCCATTAGTCAAAAATCACTACTTTTCGAAATAACAAAACATGGGTTTTAAACTTAAAATCCGGTTTTCTCTTTCCGTAAAATTGCCCGTCAACCACGCAATGACCAACATTTTATTCAAGTACATCTCCACCACCGATTTCCTTCAACTTATTGGTTAGTCTCATGTAAAAACTATGTTAAGTATTATCGCCAAGCCCGCAACTTATCGGTAAGTCTGGTGTAAAAACGAAGGTTATGTATGGTTGCCAACCGCCCCGCGAGTGTATCACCAATCTTAAAGAGATGGTGCAAATAACTGCGCGAATAATTCCGGCAAGTGAAGCAATCGCACCCCTCTTCAATTGCGCCAAAATCTTTGATGTGTATATCATCCTGCATATAAATGTTACGGTAGAACCCCTCTTTCAGGTCATCGCGGGTGTTAATTCCCGCAAAATTTTTAAAAACATAAAGCCGCTTGTGTCTTGCATCGCGGGTTGGGATAACACAATCAAAAATCTCATATCCGGCTTCCCACGCTTTCACCAAATTTTCAGGCTTGCCGATCCCAAGCGCATGTTTAGGGAAATTTTCGCCGATTAAATCTGCAACATATCCCACCATATCCAACAATTTTCCGTCGTCATCGATGGGCCATCCACCGAACCCAAAGCCGTCAAAACCGATTTCCAACAGCGCTTCTGCGCAGGCTTTTCGAAGTGTCGGCTCGTTTCCGCCCTGCACCACTGCGAAGAGCAACGGGCGCCCTTCCTCACCCAACTTTCTGATTTTTAACTGTTCTTCGAACTCTTTTTTGCACCTTTTCGCCCACTTTACTGTCAGTTCAACGCTTTCTTTCTGAGTTTCTCGCGCTGCTACAGGGTGCGTGCAATAGTCGAGGCAGTACATTATATCCGAACCGATCTTAAACTGATATTTAATGCACTTTTCGGGTGTTAAAATGCTTTTTTCTCTCTCATTTTCCAACCGGTAAGTGAAGCCGTCTTTGTGAATTGTGCCCGCACCTGATTCGGTTATTAGCGAATAAACCTGAAACCCGCCTGAATCTGAAATCACAGGGCGTTTGAAATTCATAAACTTGTGGATACCTCCGGCACCCTGAACGGTTGAAAGTCCCGGCTTTGTGCTCAGGTGAAGTGTGTTAACCACTATTGATTCAACGCCGCAATCGGTAAGATCATCCGAATCTACACTACGGACTATTCCCCGGGTGCCGTCAGGCAGAAAAATTGGGAATTTCATTTCACCCGCACGGGTTTTAAGTGCTTTCATCTGAATCCTTTTTGAGATTTCATTCACTATGTACTTCTTCTATGCCGGTGTTTTCAAAAATCTTCATCTGAACCTTCATCTGCCTCTTTCGATTTTTGCCTGACAGAGCCTTCAATCAATGCGGTTATTTCACCCCGAAGGTCGGTTTTAGCCAACACTTCGCCCATTTTTGAGAGCGGTGCGCGGACTATTGTTTCAAATTTTTTGGTCAGCTCAAGGCACACAACGGCACGCCGATCACCCAAAGCTGCAAACGCAGAATTGACCGCTTTAATAATCCGAAATTTTGACTCAAAGAAAATCAAAGTATGAGGGCTTTCTTTTTCCTCTTCAAAAAACTTGCGCCTTTTACCCTCTTTGCGCGGGGGAAAACCCTTAAAGGTGTAGCCGGCAACAGGCAAACCGGAAGCCAGTAACGCCGTCTGAACTGCCGATGCACCCGGCACAACCTCGATTTTAAAGCCCGCCTCAACAGCTTTGGCTACCACACGGTAACCGGGATCGCTTATGCCCGGCATACCCGCATCGGAAACCAAACCAACCTCAGTACCGGAAGCAAGAAGCGATAAAATTTTCCCGCTCGCCTTCTCTTCATTGTGCTCATGGTACGAAAAAAGGTTCTTCTTCCCCTGAATTTCCAATTTTTGAAGTAACGATCTTGTCGTCCGGGTATCCTCACAAGCGATATATTCCAAATCCCTGAGAAGCCGCAACCCACGAAGTGTAATATCCTCAAGATTGCCAATCGGCGTGGAAATTATATACAGCGTCATTCGTTATACCCGCCGGGGAATATCATGGTAGCGCGCAAAATCTTTGTGGAAATTATATACAAAGCCATTCGTTACACCGGCTTGTAAAGCAAAAAGTAGCAGGCAAAATTATCGTTGAAATTCTTAATAGTGCCATTTTTAACTCTTGGATACGCAAACAACAATTTCGTTTTGAAATGTTAAATAGTCAAGCTCCCAGTTATACAATTTAGCACCTCTTTTCAGTTCTGCCTCGTGGTTGCCCAGAATATCGGTTTTTTTTGCAACTAAATTAAGAGTCGGGAAGGAAATTAAAACTTTATTTGCCGGAACATTTTTCACTACTTCCAAACCCGCCCCCGTTGCACGATGTTCCAAACAATAGTACATTTTGAAAAGAAGCGCTACATCCACTTTTTCAGTCGGAGGTGAAGTGTAAACATCTCTTTGTTCGCCGAGAGGCTCCAACCCTTCCAACGAAAAATAGAAATTTATAAGGTCAACAAACTGCTCATTTACATCGTAAGCATGATATTTAACCGAACGCTCCAGCCCCATCCACCTGAAAGAGAGGGGGTTCAGTGCGCTCGCAAGATCGGAAATGCTCTCCGGTGTGCCCGTGAAGTCAAAAAGCTTTCCGTAATACTCACCCAGAAGCTGATTCCGCTCCCGAGTTGAAGAATGTTTTGAGAAAATCGACCAACAAACCCCTCTGATTGCCTTGTCATCTTTTGCCTGAAATGCAGCAGATAATGCCTCTTTAACCTTTTTGTAGTTCGGTTCACCGAGATATTCAGCCCTTATTCGATGGAGTTTCTTGCGGGCAACCTCTTCGGCTATTTTGATGTTTTTGTGCCGCTCAAATTCAGTCGCTAAAACATCCCTTATTGTCTCTTTTGAAATAACGCGATATTTCTTTGAGGCTTCTATTTTCTCCGCAATTTTCTTTAGTTTTTCGTCGGTCATTCTTTGGTTATTTATCGTCTTCTTTGTGCTTTGTATCGTTTTGTTTTACCGGTGATGTTTTCAAAGCGGTTTGCAAATCAACCTGAGTGCCTGCCCTGTGAACATGTGCATGCACTGTGTTCGTGTAGTCGCACCGTGTTCTTGTGCCTCGCTTGCCCTGTCCGAGGCTTTCCGCTCTCTATTACTTAATTATATCAAAACAAACATTTCAGACCGCCGGTTTACTTTTCAGCTACCAACAAACTTACCTCGCTGAAATTGAAATACACTCTGAAATACGCCATGACTATTATATACTCATCAATTAACTTAATTAGCAGAAATCGAAATCCCCTTCTCATTCAGAAGTTTCACCATATCATCAAACCAGAAAGGCTTTTTTTCCTGTTGGCTGATTTCCCGGAACCGCAAGCCTTTCAAAAAATTTTCGGTCTCCTCAACGGTTAGATATGGAATAATCGTCGTGGGAAACCCCATAATTTTTCTTGAAAAATACATTCTTTCAGTTGTAAACTCGTCCAGATATCCGTTTTTTTTCAACTCACCGAAAACATACAGCAAGTCGAAAAGGTTGGTTTTCCCCTCATCTAACTCACGCAGTAAGATTACAATCAACCCGGGGATTTTATCAGGCGGAATTTCCGACACTTCATACCAAATCTGATCAACTTTTCGCTTATTATCCGGTTTCTGTTTCGAGGTAAAAAAAAGGAAAAACTCGCCTCGCTTTAATTTTTCAAGTTTGCTCTTCTGCTCTTCACGCTTAATTTGAGTAAAATGGAAAAACACATCCCCCTCGTAGTATTGGCTGCGCAGAAAACCAAACCCCTTTTCGTTAATCTTCTTAACACGGCAGAAATCGACGGGTTCGCTTCCGGTCATCTCTTTTCTTCCAATAATTGTAAAAATCCATCCGTTAAATTTCCGAAATCTGATCCACAATGCAATGTTAATTATCCGCCGCTATATTGTACTAAACACCAACCAATGCAAAATAGCAGCAAAATAATGCAATTAAAATTACCCACAGTGTTTTCCGCAGCGTAAACTACCGGCAATAAAAAAGCCCCCGGATTAGCCGAGGGCTTAAATGAACAACCAAAATATCTTTTGTGCACCTTGCGGGACTCGAACCCGCGACCTGATGATTAAGAGTCATATGCTCTACCAACTGAGCTAAAGGTGCACCGCAAAATTACGAAATTTCTTTTATATTGCAACGACGGAGTGAAATTTTTCCGAAATTCAATTAAAGGAACACCTTCTGAATATCCCCGTGCTTTGGGAGCGCGTAAGCAACGCCGTGCTGATTCCCGCTGCTTTTATTGCGATCCTCTGGGTCATCAAAATTGTTGAAACCATGACAGGTATCTCCTTCAGCTGGCTTGGGATTATTCCGCGCGATCCAAGTCATCTCTCTATGATATTGACAGCTTCGCTTGTCCACGGCTCGTTCGAACACTTGAAATACAACACTCCCCCCCTGTTCATCCTTGGTTTCGCAGTTATTTACTTTTACCCAACCGCTTCTAAGAAAGCTATTCCAATAATGTATGTGCTTACGGGTTTAATTCTGTGGGTTATCGGGCGGGAGTCGGTGCACCTTGGGTCTTCTTTGGTAATCTACGGGCTTGCTTCTTTCCTTTTTTTCAGCGGAATAGTCCGGCGCGATATTCGCTCTGTTGGGCTGTCTTTGTTGCTCGTTTTTTTCTACGGCGGAACTTTGGTGATGGGGCTGATACCGTTAGAAAATGGAGTCTCGTGGGAAGGGCATCTTTCAGGTGGAATTGCAGGGCTGATTACCGCCATCCTGTTCCGACACCTCGATCCCCCAAAAAAATATTCCTGGGAAATCGATGATGACGATGACGACCCGGAAGACACTAAAGACTACTACAGAAACAATTTTTTTAACTGAATATAAATAATCGGTTCAACCGGGGGAAAACAAGCACCCCAACTAAAAATAGAAAACAACGGCTTCATCCCGCTGTCAAGAACATCCTCTTCATCCCCTTTAAAAAAAGTTCACCCGGCTGTAAAGAAACAACTATCTCAACTGAAACTATATTTTCGTTTGAAATATTCGTAAGCTTCGTTTATTTTTTTTGCTTTTTCTTCCGAACCCTTGCCATTTCTTGCATTTACATCCGGATGGTTAGCTTTCATCTTTTCGCGGTACTTCTTTTTTATGTTTTCTTTTGAAAAATCACCGTTTAACCCGAGCACACCACCGTAGTAATTTTCCATCGGGTCATAATAATGAGATGAGGCAGCACTTCCACTACTCCTGCCCGAATTTTGGTAGCTGCCCGAAGTGTTAGTATTCGCATCGTCATAATCTCTTATAATATCTTCTCTGCCGAATAATAAAAATTGATAAAGGTGATTATTCTTCAAGCCGAAGGCATGCAAATACAGGAGCAAAAGATTACCATAAGCGGCTGTTTCCGGAACCGGCTTGCGAGCCTCCTGATAAAGCTCTTCCAACAAATTCGATAAATGTAGCCAATGCTCATTCCCTTCTATTCTTCCTTCTTCAAACGGGCTTATTAACCGCAAAATGCTTTTCAACCATGTATCATCGTTGCGGTTGTTGCTTAGTTTGTATAGAATCAGAAAATCGCGAAGCATTAATTGAGTTGACACTTGTGCCATAATCGACGGTCGAGCAATGCTGCAACTTAAACCAAGATATGTAGCCCGTTCGAGCAAATCCATCAACTTATCAAGATCAACCCCAAACAAAGACATGATAATTTTTGTAACCACCGGAACAATTATAATGTCTTCAAGTCCCAACCCACCCGTAAGAAATGCAGCAACCCACCCACCAACGCGTGCAATGTTTCTGGTTACTTTTACGCTATCCAACCCTTCCATAATCTCAGATACAATCTTTTGGGAGAGGTTATAGGCTCGTTCGTACTCCCTATAGTTGTAGTACTCTAACGCAAACGAATAGTGATGTTCTAATTCATAGTAATTTGGAGTTGCCATTGTGGTGATGATAAATTTGCGGGTATTTATTTCCCCTGATTATAGTTTTTTTTAGAAGTTGTTCTCTTTTACATCTATTTTAACGATTTATCATCGGGATTGTGCACAGCACTCGTAAAAGATATTCGTAAGTATGCAGGTAATAAAACTTCCTAATTAACCGGCTTGTAAAGGCTATGGATTGTGTGGTTCTCTTGTAATAAGCAAACCACTTCGTTCTTAAACTGTTTAATTCTTAAAAAGCTAAACTTCTTAATAGCTTAAACGCTTAAAACTCGCCGTCCCTTTTTTTACGGAAATACATGCTGCGGGTCATCTCGTAACGCCAGACCAACCCGTCAACCGGGTCAACATAATCATCGGTTCTGATAAATTGCATGTTCTTCAGAATTTGATTTGAAGGGTTGATTTCCGGTCTTGTGTGCGCAATAACTTTAATTATCGACTCATCTTTGAAAGCAAAGTGCATAAACGCCTTGGCAGCTTCTGTAGCCAAACCGCGCTGGCGGTAAGCTTTTGCTATACCGTAACTGATTTCAACTACACCATTATTGGGCCTTCCTTTAAAACCACCGGCGCCCACTAAAGCTTTGTCTTTTCTGTGAACAAAAAGATAGAAACCCCATTCACCAAAGCCCGGACCGTGCGCAAGAAGGTTGTAAATCAGTTCCAAAACTTCAGTAGCTTCTAAATACCCATCAAAAACCTTCCAACCAAATTCTTTCTCAAAAAGCTCTTCATTTTCTCTCAACAATTGAATATGTCTTGCTTTCGAATTTACCAGATCAAGGTTTTCAGTGCGAATTATGAAAGGGTCTGCCATGGTTAGAATATTCCGTAAATTTATAAAAATTGAAGTCGCAATTTAATGCTTTTAAAGGGCTAAATAAAGGTATTTTTTGAACCTGTTTTATTTTTTTTCTTCTCTTACAAATTCCATCACTTTTTTCCCTGCTGTATATAAAGCAAGCCCCTGATCGTCAACGGAAAAGGTGTCAATATCATGAATAGCCTGAATGAACTGATACTCCAACTCCATTTTATCACAATTCATTTTGGTCATCCCTAAGTTACCGAATTGCATCGAGTTCCCCTCAATTTTGACTTCGCCGAAGAACCGGTTGCAACTGGCACTTCCACCGACAGAGTTATCAACTGACGAGAAAATGAGTGTTACATCTCTATCCGGTGCAGGCGGAACTACTGTTTTCCCGTTCAAAACGGTCAGTTTCCATACAGTGTTATATAGAGAGGGGTTACCGGATACTTCCTTCACACCGGAACAACCAAACATCACAAAAGATGTTAAAATAAAGAGATATATTATGCCTGTTTTCATTTTATTTTTCCAATCTCAAATTTTTCAAATGATTACTTATTATTATACTGAATTGACATTCATTATGTTTCACTATTAGCAAGAAGTTTCACTATTAGTTTAGTACCGACTACAAAAAAATTATTTTAATGACTTAAAAATAATATGATTCAAAACAAAACAAGGGATTATTTCATCAGCTGTTAAAACAGATCACATTTTTTTAAAGAAATTTTACATATATTATTTTTTGTTTTTAAGTCTTTATCAGGATAATCGATGTATTTTACAATAAACGCCGAAGAGAACCAATATTTCATCATCTGCGAAGGTTCTCTAAACGCTGCAAGTGTGGCAGAATTCAGAAACACGGTTGAACCTTTTATTAACGAGTTTCGCGCACCAATCGTTATTGACCTTGATAAGGTTGATTATGTTTCATCTGCCGGTATTCGCGCTTTTTTATTACTTTTTAGAGCCGCAATGGAAAAAGCCCCGGAAACCGGTTTACACTTTATGGACATGGTTTCCATCAGAAATGTCTCCCCTCAGGTTCAACAGATACTCGACATTTCAGGGCTCTCTGAATCAATCAGACAATGGACGATGGAAAGAGATCAGCAATAATTTTTAATAGGGACATGCAACCAAGGGTGAATTCCTACAACGGGCGTAATCGAAAAAATTCCGGACATCTTAACGAACTGGCACTTCTGGCATATCTTGCACGGGGCGACAGAGAGGTACACCCTTCGGAACTCGATTATATTTATAAGATAGGTCGTAATTTTGGTTTTAGCGACGAGGAAATCGAACGGATTATCGTTAACGAAAACAACGAGTTTGATGTAACTATCCCTCAAACAAAAAGTGAGAAGCTTGCGCTAATTTATGATCTGCTCTTTATTATGATTGCAGACGGAATAGTTTCGGCAGAGGAAGTGGCAATTATTTCCCGTGTGAGCTTTCTGTTTGGCATTCCCGCCATTAAACTGAAAACATATTATATTCAGTTTGTGGAATCGATAAAACAAAAGGAAACTAAGGATTCATTCCTCCACCGAATGAGTCAAATTCTGTAACTCACCATCCATCGTTGGTTTACCCCGCATTGGCAACGGATTAGCCGGCGTTCAACAATAGTTTAACCGGCGTTTATTGCAATTAGGGCATGGGCTTTTATCTAAAAACACCTGTTTTGGTTCAGCCGGCGTTTTCCAAAGTTCGGGCAAAGGCAAAACCCATTATCTCAAAAACACCTGTTTTGGTTCAGTCGGCGTTTACCAAAGTTCGGGCAAAGACAAAACCCATTATCTCAAAAGCACTTTTCTTGGCTCAGCCGGCGTTTACAGCAATACCGATGAATGAATCAGCCTTCAAGCAGGCACCGCCAACCAGTGCACCATCAATATCTTTTTGCCCGAGCAGTTCGCCTGCGTTTTCCGGCTTAACACTTCCGCCATATTGGATAACAGTCTCCTCGGCAACCTTTTCGCCAAAAAGTGAGGTTAACTCAGCACGAATGAATGCGTGAACTTCCTGCGCCTGAGCGGGTGTTGCAACCTTACCGGTACCTATTGCCCAAACGGGTTCGTAAGCAATTATCACAGACGCCATCTCATCAGCACTTACATCAACTAAGCCGTTTTTAACCTGTCGTTTAACAACATCGAACGCTGCTCCTGCTTCTCTTTCATCAAGCGTTTCGCCGACGCAAAATATCGGTTTTAACCCCGCCAAGAGAGCCTTTTTAATTTTCTTGTTGATAATCTCATCGGTTTCACCGAAAATTGTGCGTCTTTCCGAGTGACCGAGAATCACATACTCGCAGCCGACCGATTTGAGCATACTTGCAGAAATCTCACCGGTGAAAGCACCACTCTCTTCAAAATACATGTTTTGCGCTCCCAAGCCGATGTTACTTCCCTTTAGCAGTTCGTGTGCGGTCTCCAAAGAAGTGAAAGGAGGGCAAATGATAAGTTTAGCGTCAAATTTCTTAACCGCCACCTCCTGTTTAATGCCTGAAATCAGGTTAATTGCACCGTTAAGATCGTTGTTCATTTTCCAGTTGCCTGCGATAACTTTTCTTCTCATTTCATTTTCCTCAAAATATTTAAAACTTTGAAAGTAAAGTTACCCATAAAAGGAAAGTTCACAAAAATTATTGGTAACGCTGCAGATGTCGGTTTTCTTCCCTGAAGTGGCTGTTGTGTTGCGTAAGTGTTACTTCAACAGCCTGCAAAGTTACAGTTTGTACCTCGGTTTTCTTCCCCAAAATGGCTGTTGTGTTGTGTAAGTGTTACTTCAACAGCCCGATATAGATCAAACCTTTATACACTGCATAACCGATAAGCGCATAAATTGCTATTTTAATAACAAATTTTACCAACCCCGCCGCACTTTTAACAAAAAAAAGCCCGATGATGATAGCACCGATTATAAACGCCATTTCCATACTTTAATCCCAATGATTGTAAGATACATCCCAAATTTTCCAACAAAACGATTTCTGTAAAAACAGAAATAATTTTCAAAATTACAGGGGTCAATTTAATTAAATTTCACTCTAAGTTTGTAATTTGCAGAGTTCAATTTTTAAGTTTGGATCAGAGAGACGGATTAAGCAATGGAAAAATTTCTGAATTTTAATTCAAAAGTGCAGGAACTTGCCGGGAAGATAACCGCTTTCCTCACATTTCTGCTGGTTCTTCTTGTTACGGGGGATGTAATTGGACGATACCTCTTTCACTACGGAAGTGTTGCCGCACAGGAACTTGAGTGGCATATTTTTTCCATTATTTTCCTTCTTGCAGCCGGCTACACTTTCAAACTTGGCGACCATGTTAAAGTAGATGTTTTTTACGCTAAATTCAGCGAAAAGAACCGTGCACTTATCGATATTCTGGGAACAATAGTCTTTCTTTTCGCTTTCTGTGGTTTTGTAATTTGGTTTTCTGCGGGCTTTGTTGCCGCTTCATTTTCTATAAATGAAGCCTCAGCTGATCCGGGCGGTTTGCCCGCTCGTTTTCTGCTGAAAGCCTTTATTCCACTTGGTTTCATCATGCTTGCGATGCAGGGCGTAGCCTTCCTTCACGACGCTGTTAATCGCTATAAAAATGCCGCAAAAATCGAAAAAGATAAAGTATAATAGATAACCGACAATGGTTAACGGATATGAATAATGGGCAATGGACTGAGGATATGGACAATGGATAATTGCAATGAATAATTACCATGGATAATGGGCTGCGGATAAAAATACAGTATCAGGTCAAATAGAAAGCGTTTTATAGAAATAACTGAAAAACCCTAAAGAAAAACCCGGCAAAACAAACAAACTAACAAACAAAATGCCGGTTAAAGAAAAACAAGAAAATTAATCCACAAAAAATTAAGCAAACTGAAAACCCAACAGAAAGCGTGAAAAAATGCCCGACATCCTGATTGATCTAATGCCCTTTATCTTTTTTGCAGTGGTGGTTATCTCGCTGCTTATGGGCTTCCCGGTTGCGTTCACGCTGGGAGGAGTTGCAGTTCTTTTCGGCACGCTGATGTTGGGTCCCGAGTTTCTGTCTCTGTTACCACTTCGTATTTGGGGCGTTATGTCCAACTTTGTCCTTATTGCCGTTCCGATGTTTGTGTTTATGGGGGTTATGTTCGAGCGATCGGGAATTGCAGAAGAACTTTTAGAGACAATGGCGCTTATTTTTGGCAAAATCCGCGGCGGACTGGCAATCGGCGTACTGCTCGTGGGTGCATTACTTGGTGCATCAACCGGAATAGTGGGCGCAACCGTGGTTACGATGGGCGTAATTTCACTCCCCGTTATGCTAAAAAGAGGTTGTGCAAAAGAGGATTCCACCGGTGTTATCGCAGCCTCGGGCACTTTGGGTCAGATAATTCCACCGAGCATCATCTTGATTCTCTTGGGGAGTGTTATGAACATACCCGTTGGCGATCTTTTTATGTCAGCTGTAATTCCGGGGCTGATACTCGTCGGGTTGTATCTGATATGGGTATTGCTGTTGAATTTCATCAAACCTTCCGCATTCCCTCCAATGAGCGACGAAGAGATAGCCGCATTCAAAAAAGAGCGGTTGAAAAGGCTGTTCACTGCATTTTTTCTGCCGAGCGTTCTGATTATTCTTGTACTTGGCTCGATATTTATGGGGGTTGCTTCCCCCACGGAGGCGGCGGGAGTCGGGGCACTCGGAGCGATGGGGTTGGCTGCACTTCGGAAAAAATTGAATTTTCAGACGATTTCTGAGGTTTCCAAAAAAACGGTAACAATCACAACGATGGCACTGATGATCCTTATCGGTGCAACAGCTTTCAGCCTCGTTTTCAGGGAATTAGAGGGGGATGTGGTGCTTACAAACCTCATTATGTCTTCAGAAATCAGCCCCTGGATTTTCCTGCTGATCGTGATGTTGATAATTTTCATGCTTGGCTTTTTAATCGATTTTATAGAGATAATTTTTATTGTTGTGCCGATCGTAGATCCCATTTTTCGCCATTTCGGCATGGATATGCTCTGGATCGCAATACTTATCGCTATGAATTTACAGACATCGTTTCTCACGCCGCCGTTTGGGTTCAGCCTTTTCTATCTTAAGGGCGTTTCACCGCCGGAAATAAAAACTACGGATATTTATAAGGGTGTTGTCCCTTATATCATAATACAGGTTGTTGCCCTGCTTATTGTGGTTTTCGTTCCGGCACTTGTGAGGGTTTTGTAGTTAAATAGCACCGGCTGTTTACTCACTGTCATTTTAACGGCAGAACTGAAATCACCGGCTGTTTACTCACTGTCATTTTAACGGCAGAACTGAAATCACCGGCTATTTACTAACAACCATTTTAACGGCAGAACTGAAATCACCGGCCTGCAGACGGAAAAAATAAACACCCGAGGGTAAATCAGCTGCTGAAAATTTAAGTTCGTGTCGCCCCGCAGTTTGTACTCCTTCCAGAAGAACCGCCGTTTCTTTGCCGAGTATGTCGTAAACCACTCCCTTCACAAATCCTGTGGTGGGCAGAGTGTAACGAATAACGGTTTCAGGATTAAAAGGATTCGGGTAGTTTTGGTAAAGTTCAAAATCCGGTATTGCCTCCTGATCAAACGCAGCTTCACCCAGGAAGTGTCGTGTTCCGTCATAATCTACGCTCCAAAGGTGATACAGTATCTTACCGAAACCGCCTGATTTATCCTCAAACAGATAGTCTGAAGGTGCGGTGCTCGTTCCGGCACCTGCAACAGTACCGATCATCTCTTTCTTATCCCCAACAATTCTGAATATTTCGAACCGGCTGTTGTTGGTCTCTGTAGCAGTGCGCCAGCTCAAAATTGGTGAACTATCAATCCAACGCCCCGAACCCGCACCGGAACCCAAGTCCGCACCATTTTCCGAACCCAAAACCGTAAACGAAATCAACTCAACCGGCACTGTGTAGCCGTAAACCCCCTGTCTGCCCAAAATCTCCGCATTTCCGGTGGAATAATCATACCACACCACGAAAAGCGAATCGGAACCGGGAAATCGTCGCAGCGCGATACGCCCCTGATATGAGTTATCCGGGTTGTTTGAAAGATTAACAAATTGGCTCCAGGTATCGCCTGAATTTGTTGACATTGAAAAGTAAATATCAGAGTTGTCATAGTTTGGTGCAGAGTGTGTGTTATCGAACCACGCCATATAGATTCTGTGGGCGCCGTTTGGCTCTTCGGCAACTGCAAGATCGGCAAACGACGAGTTACCGCTGTTGTTTGTAATATTCACCGGCGCCGACCATGTCGCCCCCCTGTCAGTTGATTTCATAAATCCAATATCGGAAAAATTAATCTGATACATATCCTGCGAGGCAATATACACGCTGTTTCCGAAAGTTTGCAGGCACACTCTCGTTTGCGGCAGCGGGTCGTCTGTCAGTTTTCTGTAGGGGCTCCACGAGGCACCACCATCATCAGAGTAAATGTACGCTATATCATGGTCGGGATAAGTAGGTGAGTCCAACCACACACAATGCAGCCTGCCGCCCTCCCACTTAATCTGCGCCCATCGGCTGTCAACTGAAGTGTTGGAAATATTCACCGGCGTGCTCCAGTTTACCCCCATATCGGTCGATTTCGAGAAATAAATCTGATATTTTTGCGGCCTTTGCTCCCATACTGCATACAAAACGGAGCCGTCGAAAGTTATTTTCGGAGTAATTGAAGTGTTGCCTCCCTGCGTGGAAATTACCGCAGGTAAGCTCCACGAGCTGCCGCCGTTGGTTGACCTCTGGCACTGTATAACATAACCCGCATTACCATTGTTGTGATAAAGCACCACAAGGTTCTGACCGCTTGCGCACAATACAGGCCACCCGGCGATTGACTCTTCTTCAAAGATTTTAATGTTCGGACCCCAGCTGACACCGCAATTCATCGATTTTTTGAACATAATTGCGCCGTTATCTCCCCAGACTACATAGAAATTCGATCCGTCGGCATAAATTGATTCATAATCAGAAGTGGCGTTCATTGTGTTTGAAAGATTAACAACGGGCGAAAAATTCACCTGCGCCGGAACAGAAATTACAAGAATCGTCAACAAAACGAAAAAATATTTCATGGCTTTTTCTCCGATTATATAGTGAAAAACTTCGTTCTCTCACTTCCGATGCCCCTTATCAACTTTCGATTAAAGTTTTTAACTTTCTCGCTTTTTCGCAGCAATAATTTTTACGCTCTAATACTGCCTCTGCCGGACGGGGGCAGTGGCTTCCCCGGCACCGGCTTAATTTGATTCAGATCGGCACAACTTAAACTGCCTCTGCCGGACGGGGGCAGTGGCTTCCTGAAAAAACTTTTAAAAAATAGCTCTGTTAAACTCCAAAGAAACATCTTGCCAAAAAACTACAAAAACAAATTCCCATCTTCATTTTTCATTTTATAGGCAGTCGGATCCCAAGGTTCAATATGGCAGAGCACATCGGAAACATTCGGATACAATTCCATTAGTTTATTTTTAACAGAGTGCGCAATCAGATGCCCCTCATAAACCGAGAGGTTTCCGTTCACAATAACATGCATATCGATGTAATACTCAAACCCCATCTTCCGGATGTAGCATTTTTCAATGTCCCTTACGCCCCGCACTTCTTTCGCTGAGGTTTTAATTTTTTCCCTGAACGCCTCAGGTGGTGCGGTATCCAAAATTTCTTTCAGTGCCGGCATAAAAAGGACAACTGCGTTGTAAATGATAATAAACGAGGCAAATAACGCTGCGTAATCATCGGCTTTTTCGTACCCTTCGCCGCCAATCAAAGCGATGGAAATGCCGATAAAAGCAGCCACTGAGGTAATTGCGTCACTTCTGTGGTGCCATGCGTCATTTTTCACTGCTGTGCTTTCTATCCCCTCGCCAATTTTCAACACCTTTCTGAAAAGTGTTTCTTTAACCACCACCACAAAAACCAAAACTATCAATGTGAACCACTCAGGCGCTTTGTGTGGAATAATAATATTGTGCAGGCTTTGAACGATTATTACCACTGCCGCCGCAATCAGCATTAAGGCAACAAACATCCCCGCAAGTGGCTCCGCTTTTCCGTGTCCGTACGGGTGATCTTCATCCTTTGGACGCGCTGCGTATCTAATCCCAATCAGCACGATTGTGGAAGTGAAGATATCAGAAAGCGACTCAATTGCGTCGGCGGTAAGTGCGTACGAGTTGCCCAAAATCCCTGCACTTCCCTTTATGATCACCATGAAAAAAGAGATCAAAATTCCGAGAAGTGTTGTCTTCATTCCCTTTTGGGAAGCGCTTTTAGGCTCCAATTTCTTACTAAGCCTTGCCGCTTTTTTCTATTAAAACCACCTTATACATCTTAATTTCATCTTTTTTGAAAAGCATCGGGGGAATCGATTGATTGTAAGAGGTAAGCATTGCTATCCCGGGCAGCGAGGCATTTTCGGTGTAAATTTTCAGTGCGCCTTTTGTTTTGTCATAAAGAGCAACAACAAGATCACCCGGTTTAACTTTGCCGTAAAAGCTTACTAAAACATAGTCACCCGGCGAAACCATAGGCATCATGCTGTAACCGAACTCTTCATCCACTTTCAGATAAAAATGAGTATCCGGGTCGTATTTCAGTTCCTTAAACTCGTAAAGTTCGCTCCAATCCTGAATATCGGAAACCCCTGCGGGTACAGTCCCCATCACCCGGAAATTTAATTCTCTTTTTTTGTCCGTTTCGTTTCGGCTTCCGGAAGTGGTGGTGATATCTTTTTTGCTAATTTCTTTCAATTCAGCGCGGGAATCAACTTCGCCTGAATCAGTTGAATCTGTAGTTCCACCGGCTTTACCCGTCAACAGCCACTCGATGTTGCAACCAAGATCAGAAAGTTTCATCAGCACTTCCGAGCCGGGGGCTATTCTTCCTGACAAATATGAGTTGAGTGTCTGGGGTATCATACCGAGCGCCTTTGCAAATTCGGTTAGTTTGAAGCCACGGCTGTAAGCAAATTCTCTTAATCGTGCTCCAATTGCAGATTTATCTCTCATTTTTTAAATTTTCTCTTGACTTGTATAAGTCTTTTGTATTAGTTTCGCAAAACGATAAGTTAATAGTTTTACATTTTCATAAGATTAACATCTTAAATGTAAAGAATTTTTACTTAAAAACAAAAAACTTGTGCATAAATACAAGAAATTTTTGCATTAAAACAAAAAACATCGTTAAAAAGGAGGAAAAAATGTATCCTGTGCCTAAGCTTTCATTCGAAGAACTCAGAGAACTTGGCTTAATCAACGAATCAGAATACCGCAATTTTGTTATTCGCGCACGGTTCGATGAACTGAAAGAGCAAGGAATTAAAACAACAATTATCAAGGAGATACTTGCCGATGAGTTTTGCCTCTCACCGGAATCGATCCACGGTATTTATTATCGTAAAAGGGAGAAATACAGGTTCATAAACTGAGCCTCATTGAATCTCAGAAGTACGCTACTACTGTGAGCGGGAAGCATAAACACCAAAAATAGGGGTTTGTAAACTGAATTTCATTGAATTTCAAAAATGCACAACTACCGTGAGCGGGAAGCATAAACACCAAAAATAGGGGTTTGTAAACCAAAGCACCGGACAACCGGGCGCTTCATTCAATTATTTTGGTTAATTTTGAAAGTTATTTTACGATCATTTCAGAAAAATAAGTGGACGATCTACTAAGGTACTCATTGCTGCTCGTTACCGGATTTTTTACGGGAGTCCTAAACATTATGGCGGGTGGCGGTTCGGTGCTTACGCTCCCCGCGTTAATTTACATCGGGCTTGACCCCAACATTGCGAACGGTACCAACAGAATATTCATTCTGATGCAAAACCTGACCGCAGTGGTTGCTTTCTCGAACGAGAAAATGAGTTACTTCAAACAATCGTTCCGGCTCGCTATTTTCACGATCCCGGGTGCTATAATCGGGGCGTTTCTTGCGGTAAAAATTGAAGGCGAACTGTTCGTTAAAATTTTGGGTGTGGTTACTATTATCCTCTCGCTGCTTATGTTAGCTCCGATCAAACATAAACCGGGCGTAGCGGATGAAAACCACCCGAAATTTATCCTTTACCCACTTCTGTTTGCAATTGGGTTTTACGGCGGGTTTATTCAGGCAGGAATTGGTATTTTCATCATGTTCGTGCTGCGAAGTATCCTTAAATTTGACTTAGTGAAAGTGAATGTTTACAAAGTTTTTATAGCTTTTATATTCACAATCCCGGCTTTTTTTATTTTTATTTATCACGGTCAGATAGACTGGGGGGCGGGCTTCGTTCTCGGGTTGGGTTCAATTCTCGGTGCCTGGGTTTCTGCCAAAGTTGTATCAAAACTCGGCGAAAAAGTTGTTAAAGCCGTTTTGGTGGTCTCAAGTTTACTGATTGCATTAAATCTTTTGGGCGTTTTCTAACATGAAAAAATTCTTTTTACCTTTAATTTTTCTCTTTTCTCTCGCTTCCGTTTTTCCGCAGGTTGAAAATGTAAGTATCGACAATTCCGTCTATTCCTTCCTGAAAAGAATGAAAGTTAAGGGCGTAATCGAAAGCATCCACGACGATGTGCCGAACATGTCACGCCGGGAAATTAACGAATTTCTCGACACAATCCGCACAAAACAACACCTTCTGACTAACACGGAAAAAGAGCGCCTGCAGTGGTACACCGAAAAATTTTCAGGGATAACGGCCGGAAGTGGTGTTACAAACCTTTTCGGCGGTTCCGATATTTTGCAAAACATAGAAGATATTGCCTCCGACAAAATTAAATATCTGTATGCCTACAACGATTCTGTCCTTTCGATGTATGCTGAAGGAATTGGGTCGCTGCAATACGGGCACCGGTTGAAACCGGATGTGAACAACGCCGCAATCTACGACATCGGGTTCCGCGTGCAAGGCTCGATAACTGAAAATTTCGGATACATGCTTCATGTGGTGAAAGGATTAGCCACAGGAAATCAGGATTTTGCCACCGTGGTTGACCCACGGCTTCTTTACAACTTCAAATTTGTGGAAAACATTGAATCAACTCCCAGCTATGACTACACCGAAGGTTACCTAAAATGGAGCGCACGCCCAAAAAATGGTATGGAGTTCCTTTTTGAGGTTGGGCGGGAAAAAACCCGTTTCGCCCAGGGGTATAACGCCAACTTGGTTTGGTCGGGTGAGCACGCAAGCCCCGATTTTATCAAATTTCAGTTCAAATATGGGCCCGTGCGCTACACTTCTTACCAGGCTTCAACCGTCGGAAGGTTTCAGCAAATAAGAGACGACAACTACACAAAATATCTTGCCGCAAACAAATTCCAGCTGCATCTCCCAAATTTGTTCGATCTTTCAATCGGTGAGGTGATTGTTTACTCGGACAGAGGCGTTGACCTTGCCTACCTTAACCCTCTGATTTTTTACAAATTTGCCGAAATGTCGCTGCAGGATCGCGATAACGGAACTGTTTTCTTCGACTTCCAAAGCGATTTTATCCCTAATCTTGAAATTCAGGCTTCGTTCTTTCTTGATGAAAATATCCTGAGCAACATGGCGGACCTTGAACGATTTTCGAACAAAACAGCTTACCAAATCGGGGCTTACTGGTACACTCCGATAAATGACTTAGTTCTGATTGCTGAGTACACACGAATCAGACCCTATGTTTACACTCATACAAACCCTAAAAACACATACACCACCTGGGATAACCCACTCGGGCACTCGATTGGACCCAATGCCGACCAAATTTGGCTGAAAGCTGAGTATGCGCTAAACCGGAAAACAAACTTGTTTGCCACTTACAGCTTTACCCGAAAAGGACAAAATATTCACGACGAAGACGGCAATCTCATTTTTAATGCCGGAGGTAATTTGTTCGAACCTCACATCGGAAATGTTGACCCCGAACATGTCTCTTTCCTCTCCGGAGATGTTTACCACTACACAAATTTTGAAGCAGGTGTTTCTATCGAAGCGGTCAGAGATCTTACTTTTATCCTCTCGTTAAAACATAACCTTTCAAAACAAGTGGCTACCGGAGCAACAGAAGGGGTAACCTGGGTTAATTTCCGCTTTTTGGTTGAGTACTAATTCAAAATTTTTTTTATTTTTGTAAAGTTATTATTAATCGTATTTCTTTTTACTAATTTGTCGTTTGATAATATTAGTTTAATCATCTTTAAATAAATTCGTCGCGGGATCTATGCGAATCAGAATAGCGGTTCAGTTTGAACCTAAAACAATCTCGGTTAATTATAATTACGGTATTTCTACCGCAATTAAAAGATGGCTTAAATTGGGCACCCCTCAATTTGCCGAATTTATCGAAAATAGCGGATACAACCTCGATCCGAAGAAGTTCGAACTTTTCACTTTCTCTCTGAAGTTTGAGAAAATGAAAATGTCGGGCCCTCTCATCCAGCTTGTCTCGCCGAAGGCGTATATCCATATCTCTTTCCCAATACTTCAGGATTATCTCGATTTTGACCAGCTTGCTGCTACAGTAAAAAAAGACCATAAACTGAAAATTGAAGGGCAGGAAATAAAAATAAAAGGATTAAAACTTGATTTTGTACCTGAAACTTCTTTTACTTCTGAGATGAGGTTCATTTTTATGAGCCCAATGGTGCTTTCTACTTTCAGATTCATCAACCAGAAAGAAAGAGTGTATTTCCTGAGACCGGAAGATAATTATGAAATGGATACATTCCTGAGGGATAATCTTGCGGATAAGTATAAAATTATATCGCAGAATGAGAGATATCAGCCGGGGCCTATTCATATTGTTTGGGATAAGGACTACCAAAGCCGGCACCCGAGAATAACAAAGAAACTTTGTATCGAGAAACCTAAGGCTAAACCTGTGGATGTGATCGGGATACTTTCACCCTGCACCATTATCGGTGACCCAAACCTGATCCGCACGGGCTTTATCGCAGGCTTCGGTGAGAAAACCTGGCTCGGTTTAGGAATGGCAGACCATCTTTACGATACTTCCTACCACGATACTACGCTGTAGGATTTATCTAAGGCTTCGACGAGAAAACCCGGCTCGGTTTAGGAATGGCAGACCATCTTTACGATACTTCCTACCACGATACTACGCTGTAGGATTTATCTAAGGTAGCCCCTTTTTCTTTATCGAAAATGTTTTCAACATCGATATTACTGAAAACACCCGTTTTCTTAATAAGAAGTTTTGTTTTACCCTTAATCTCCGGTGAAATTTCAGCCCACATATCAGAGTAGAGCTTACTTCGCTCCGATTTTGAAGCTTTTTTATACTCGTCGTATATTTTTTGCTCAAGGTCGTTGCCATTTTTCAGTCGAATGAATTGTGGGTCGTCATCCTCACCGCCTTTTAAAACCAAAGCGCCATATCCGACTTCACCCGGATATTTTTCGGTGTTAATATCTCCTCTAAGAAAAACCACGGTCGCTTCATTGTTTTGTAAGGTTTTTTGATAATCCTGCCACTCGTACGAAAGTTTGTAGAAAGTTGCTGAAAATAGTGAGTCTTTTGCAAGCTTTTCGGTTGTAGTGGTAACCGCTTTGTAGATTGTATCAACATTTTCATTCCATTTAACGAGGTCTTGCTTCGTCAACAGGCGCAGCCCTGAGTAATACTCGGCGTGTCTGAACCAGAATGAGTAGTCGTTTTCCCCATCTGTCAACAATTTTTCATCCAGTTTAGATTTATTAAACCAATATTTCCCTGCATTCAACGACGAGAGTATCAAAAAATTGTTGAAAGCCAAGTGCCTTACATCTCTGTTTGATTCCATTTCAGCCAAATAGATTGAGTTGAAAAGCCCGAAAGCCAATTCTGCCTCTTCCTCAATAGCCTTAATATCAGTGATTGAAAGCCCCGGGTAAATTAACTGCTTGATATCCAGACACCTGCCAAAATATTCGGCTATCATCCCTGCAGCGTCTTCAAACCTGCCCTGTTTAAAATATACTTTAGCCAGAAAAAGTGCTGCGTTGTTTAGCGTGGGGTTAACTTCATCAAAGAACAATTTCCTCTCGGTATATACCTCTAATGCGTACTCTTCGGCTTTAACAAGGTCGCCTTCCTCTAATTTCAACTCGGCGCAATCGGCAAGAAGATCGATGAATTGCTGGCTTTTTCTGGTGTATCTTGCTTCAGCAATAGATAGTCCGCTCACAATCAGTGAATCTGCAGTTTTAATATCGCCATGTTTTTTGTAAAGGGATGAAAGCTGCCTTAAACCATTTAAAAACAGAGGGCTCGGCGTACCTACTTTATAAGAAAGTATCTTTAGCCCGAGTTTATAAAGCGAATCTGCTTTCTCAAAATCGTTTTTTCGGTTGTATGTATCAGCCAGAAAAACGAGGAAAAGTGAATAGTTTGCATCATCTTCTCCGGCTATGTTTTTCCTCAGATCGATAGCCTTTGTTAAAAATTCCACTGAACTGTCATATTCCTCAACAAAATAATAGTTTCTGCCGATGTTTGCAAGATCGGTTGCATATTCAGGGTGGTTCCTCCCCAGGATTTGCCTGTCAATTTCCTCAGCTGCTTTATAATACTCCAAAGCTTTTGGAAAATTCTTCCTCAGTTTATAAAGGTCGGCAAGGTTCACCAAAGTGGTTGAGTAGGAATAGGTATGTTTTCCGGCACTTTTTTCTTTTATTTGGAGCGTTTTAAGGAAGGTTCTTTCCGCATCAAAGAAGCGTAGCCTTCTTTGATATATCATAGCAAGGTTGTTCAATGCTTTTGCGTACATCGAGTCAGTTTCACCGAACTCTTTCTTAGCCGCCTCTGCGGCTTGTTCGGCAAAGACCAAGGCTAAGCCATACTGCCCCTGCCCGAAAGAATTTTGTACTTTTTTGTTAAGCTCTTCGTAACCCTGTGCATTTATAAACGAGAGCGGAAGGAGGAAAAGAATCAGTAAAACCGGAAATTTCATTCGTTTTGTTTCGTTTAAGATTGATAAATTGAAAAATGTTAAACCGTAATTTAACATATCACCGCTCTTTCGGTTGTCCCTTATTTAGTAGTTACATCGTTTCGGTTCACCCTGTCTTTTGCGGGCTTATTCATCGTTAGAGGGAGGCAATCATTCGTTCACTCTGTTTGTTTTGTGGTCACATTTAATCAGCCACCCCAACCACAGAGAATGAATTGCAGCCACTTCCAGCCATCCAACTATACTGAAACAACCATCCTAATTACAAAGATCAAATTGCTGCAACCCTTACTTTGTTGTCATCTTGAAAGAGCCATCCCAATCTTCCGAAGGTGGATTTTTAATGTAGTGGTTAACCCGTTCGATAAATTCAACGGAAGCCGGGTCACCCGGTTTCAATTCCAAACATTTGGCAAACAGCTTTCCGGCAGTTTCAAAATCTCTTTCCAAATATTTGTGCAAAGCTGCTGAATATTCATCGTAATAACCGGCGTAAAGGTTCTGATTCTTCTCCGAAATCACCTCGTAAACCCCTACCGAGAAGTCTTTCCCTTTTACTTTCAGAATATCCAGTTGGCGGGTTACGATAGCAGGATCATCAATTTGTTTCAACACCGACTCAGAAATCATAATATTAATACCGTAAAGCTTACCCGCCCCTTCTAAGCGCGAAGCAAGATTAACCGTATCACCAAGAACGGTATAGTCAAACACCTGGTCAGACCCCATATTACCAAGAATAACGGGCCCGGTATTAATTCCCACCCGGGTACCGATCTTAGGATAGCCGCGCTCTTTCCAGATTTTATTCAGTTCGTCGCAGTTATTTTGCATCTGAAGTGCCGATCGAACGGCCGCAACCGCGTGCCTTTCCATAGGGAGAGGGGCACCGAACTCCGCCATTATTGCGTCGCCAATAAACTTATCGATAATCCCCCCGTTCGCCGTAATAACACCCGTCATTTTTGTGAAATATTCGTTTAAAAGTTTTACAAGGTCCGCAGGTTTCATTCTTTCGGAAATTGTGGTAAAACCCTCAATATCAGAAAAAAGCACCGTCAATTCCCTCTCCTCACCACCGAGTGTTAAGTTCTCAGGGTTATCTATCAACCGATCAACAACCGAAGGTGAAAGATAACGCGAAAAAGCCGATTTAATAAACGACTGCTCTTTTGCGCCCGTATATTGAACCGTAACCAACAGCAGCAAAAACGAAACGGATACATTCAACTGAAATGTCACCATAGGGAATATCACACGATCAACAACTAAATAATAGGTGAACGGCAACGCAAGAACCATCACCAAACCGTAAAAAATGTAAAAATATAGGCTTTTTTTGTACAAGGAAAGAATAGTCAGTATCAAAACAACCGCTGCTATCATCAGAATCAGAGAAAGTGACCCAAATTGACTGTAAAACGAGTTGGTAACCAGTGCGTTCATTATTGCAGCATGAATTACCACAAGAGGTACCGCATCTTCAAGTGTATTGGGACCTGAATCCGATATTCCCGTGGAAACATCACCGATAAAAACCACGCTACCCTCATAATAGTTTTGCATCTGGGCGGTCAGTTCAGGATTTTCAGCACGAAGATTGAAATTTCGCATCTCCATCTCCTGCTTCCGGTCATCTTTCTGCCATTTAACTGCATAAGGAATGTATGTAAGCCCATGAATATCAATTGGGATTATAACATCCTCCAATAGCTTATTATCCTCATTTGCCCGGATAAGGATCTGTTTCCCCCACTCCACAATTATGCTGTCCGGTTCCACATCATTCATTTTACAAAACATTGCGAGTGTAGAAGTGGGTATATATCCACTGTCAAGTTTTAGCAACATCGGGTATGTTCTGTAAACCCCGTCACCTTCAGCAACGGCGGTTATGTGTCCCGAAGTGGCGGTTGCGGCGGCAAATTGGTCATCCTGAACCAAACCCCTGCCGGCATAATAAGGTTTCCCTTCACCAATTTCTTTAGGAAAAAACCTGAATTCACTCTCTAATCTTTTAAAATATTCACCATCCCGTTCAATTCCGGTAACCTTATCCGTAGATACCGAAAAACCCGCCGGCAGGCAAACATTGCCGGCAGCTTCGATCGCTTCAGCGAACATCGAATCTGCCGCGCGGTTTGAGGGTTTTGCAAATATAAGGTCGTACATAATAGCGTTAGGTTCAAATTCAGAGAGCAAATTCAAACTTTTAGCCAAAAATTTCCGATCTAACTGATTTGATTTTAAGTAATCGTAGGTGTTGTCGTTAATACTTAAGAAAACAACCTGTTTCGAGGGTTTCGGGGCTTGGTTGTTCTCAAACGCATATTTATAAATCAGATCATTCGCTTTATCATCCAACGAATTACCGGCTAAATTAAACAATGCTTCGATTAAAATTAAAGATACCAAAACAATAAACCCGACTAAAATCAGGGTTTTAACGGAATAACGGCTTCTTAAATGCAAATTTACAGTTCCTGAAGAAAATGAATGAGTCTCTATAACAAATTTGCAGATTTATTACGAGAATTTAAAATTTTTCTTTCTTTTTTGAATCGCCGTGTGAAGTGGTGTTTGTCAATTTGTCTGTCATTTTGACGATGTTTTGACAAAATTGCAAAACAATATGTCATTTTGTCTGTCATTTTGGCGAGGCTGCACTTCCCGGCAATTCCCACCACTTCAAAAAGGCTGATTTAACCCCTTTTTCGTTTTGGCACGCTCTTTGCTACATATAAGGCAAAGAGTTCAACAAATCACTTAAAAAAAGAATTTTAGAAAAGGAGACACAAAATGAGAACACTTATTTATAATCCTGTGAAGGAAATGTTAAGAATGAGCAATGCTATTGCTGATTCACTTGAAAAAGAGTTTAACCCCGCTTTCAGCAAACCCGCCTGCTTTAGCCCGCGGACTGACATCGTTGAGATTGACGGCGTGGTTAATATCCTGACGGAACTGCCCGGAATTAAAAAAGAGGACATTAAACTGACTGTGGTTGAAAACACCATTTCCGTTGAGGGTGAAAAGAAACTTGCAAACGATGACAACATCCGTTACTTCGTGAATGAGAGAATTTCAGGCAACTTCAAACGCTCGTTCAAAATGCCATTCGAGGTTGACAGAAACGGCGTAGAGGCTTCTTTTAACGACGGTATCTTAACTGTAACCGTGAAAAAAGCTGAAAAAGAACCTGAAGCTAACAAACAAATCGAAGTAAAATAAGTGAGGAAAGGAGATTAAAAATGGCTAAGGATATTAATAAAACCGCAAATGAAGACGCTATCGTTAAAGTTAGTGAAGATAGCTGGAAAGAGGCTTTTGACAGAGAAAACTGGGTGCTGCCCGAAGTTAACCTGATGGAAGATGATGAGGCTTTCTTCGTTATCGCTTCAATGCCCGGTGTGAGCAAAGATGATGTGAGAATTAAAATTGAAGACGGCAACTTGGTCCTCATGGGTAGAATTGACAGATCGAAATTCGAGGGGAAAAAGATATTATTGAAAGAGATCAATACGGGGAATTTCTACCGCAAATTCAAAGTTGCCGATTCAATCGACACTCAAAATGTTGAGGCTTCTTTCAAGGATGGTGAATTGATTCTTAAACTCGCTAAACACGAGAGAATTAAGCCGAAAACTATTGAAATTAAATAAATAGTGTCCGACTCATAAAAAAAAGAGCGCGAGAGTTTTATCTTTCGCGCTCTTTTTGTTTTAAATCGTACTCATAAAAGGGTGCTTAACATCCCTTCCCGGGATTTTACCCACTGCCGGCAGGTTAGCCGTACTTCGCCCGCAGTTTGAATGCCTGGTGTTGCAGTTTGAATGCCCGGTGCTACTTCATCAGAAGCATTTTCTTTACTTCATAATGAACACCGGAACGGAGTTCATACAGGTATAATCCACTCGGCAGATCACCCGCTTCAAATGTTATCTGATAGTTACCCGCTTCTTTGAAACCATCAACAAGCGTTTTAACTTTCTGACCCAACGCATTATAAACGCTGATTTCAACATTTCCTGAAACAGGAATAGCATATTTAATCACCGTGCTCGGGTTGAATGGGTTCGGGAAGTTTTGCGAAAGCCCGTAAGCGCCCGGCACGCCTGAAAGCTCATCCTGAACATCAACGGGCCCGTAAACTGTGTATTGCAGGTCATCAAAATAAAGCGTACCGATGTTCTTTTTACCCGGTGTCAGCGTCAACTGATAACTGTCGATACTAAGAGGTGACTCAAGAACACCGTTTCCAATCCACGAGCCAACCGGGTCGTTTGCCAAATCCCACCGGACGAGTTTCCAACCGTACCAGTCGATCGTTTTCCATTCGCTGACTTCGTGCCCGCCGGGACCTCCGTCATTAACACAGAAGCGGAATTTATTGCCACTTCCGTCCCCGAAAAGCATCGTTTCAAGGTAAGTGTTTTGAATCGGGAAAGTAGGCGTGGTCGCCGGGTAATATTCCCTGATAAGCCACTGCGTTGCCAGTAAATCCCATCCGTAGGTCAGCTTCATCGATTTTGCGGAACCTGTTCCGTGGTTCAGGATAACTCCGTCAAGATAGATGTTTGTGGTGTCTGTCAGGATACCAACGGTTGAGCCTGACTGCTGTGGCACCCACCAGTTGCCGATTCCGCCGTCGAAATTGTCGATTGTGTAGGTTGTTCCTTGTCCGATGCTACCCATTGTAAACGGAATTTCAATAGCTTCCTGAATAGCGTTGCCGCTCATATCTTCAATGCCCGGCTCAATTTTAATTAAATATTGCGTGCCCGGCACCAAATCTTCACGAGTGAAGAGGTTAACGGAAGCAAAATCCGTTCCGGGGTAATATTTTGTTAAAGTCTGAACATTCGCACCGGTCGAAGTGTTTGTGAAGAAAATCTTCCCGCCAAGTGTCGAAGTTTTTAACGGTTCGTTGAAAGTTAAGTTGATAACGGGGCGTTTTTCAATCACCTGTTCATTCGCCTGCGGATATCTTGCGACAAGTGCCGGCGGAACCTGGTCGGGTACCCTGGTTGAAAAATTCATCACATACGGGTCGCCGCCGACGCCGTCACCATTTCCGTCAAGCGGATGGTTCGACTTATCCTTAGCCGTGGCTAAAATTGTCAGCGTGTAATTTGTGGCAAACTGGAACCCGGAAGTGTTGATTACTAATGTCCTCTCGTTAGCGCTCCACGATTTCTGCGGGTTGCCAACCGTAGGTGCAAAAACCAAAGCATTGTTCACCGAAGCCGTATCCATCGGCCGGCTGAAAGTTATCTGTAAGTTGTTGATTCCCGGATAAAGCGAGTCACCCACTGCCGGCAGAACAGTCGCTACATAAGGCGGCATCGAGTTAACCATTGCCACATCCTTAAATGTGAAAAATGTATCCGACATCGCAACAGTTGAGTTGTAGGTATCATATCCCGGTGCACTTACAGAAATCGACTGAATTCCGCCCGGAACGCGCTCGAAATAGTAAAATCCGTTGCGTAAAAGTGTGGAATCGGTTGAATATTTATGAAACAATGACTGATAGGTATCCGTTGTGTAAGTTCTTCCGTTAACAGTTACAACGGCACCGTTAATCGGTAAACCGCTTTCAGAGTCTGTAACAATCCCCGCCATTATGCCCGGATAGGGCCTCTGCTGACCTTTAAATTTAATAATCGACCACCAGAAAGTTTTCGCTTCCAAGCGTTTCCACTCGTAGTTCATGTTCAGCTGGTTTTGTTTTGGGTTTGTGTGGAAACCGGCTTCGCTGAGTTCCGACGGCATGTTCGACATTCTGTTCACCCACAGATATGGTCCCCCCGAAGTGCAGCCATAGAAAGAACAGTCGCCGATTGAACCCCGGACGGTGGTTGTTCTCATCCCTTTTGTAAGGTTGCCTATCATAATATCGCTCATTGCTTTTCCGCCATTAGGGATTTTTTCCGCTCCACTTGCGTACTGCCCCCAAAGAAGAAGTGTAGTGTTTGCGCTTGCGCCGCCGGCATCGCTGTGAAGCGAGTGAAACCATGCCGCTCCGAGTGAGTTTGCATAATCTGTCCGCTGGCTCAACGAAACAATCTGAATTGAATCGGTTCTTGTCATGTAAACCGTGTCAATATCTGTAGAGTCCTGCAAAAACGCCCTGAGATGTCTTCCGACATAAAGCGATTTTTGTGCTTCCGGGTAGTTGTAAATGCCCATATTTTCGTCAGCACTGTGCCCGGGGTCAATAACTATATTCCAGCCGGAAAGCCCGGTAATCTGAGCTTGCAGCTGAACGGTTAAAAATAATGCGGCGAGTAATAAAATCTTTTTCATTTTGCAGCCTCCGCACTAATTTTCATAATTGAACCATCTGTTATATTTGCAAAATAGATGAATTTTCCGTCAGCACTGAATGAAGGATCAATCGGAAGGAAATGGCTAAAATTCGTAATTTTTGTTTTGTTCGTTCCGTCAGCGTTAACGGTATAAATTTGGGATGAAGTTAGCTGATGCCCATCATCGGTTGTTAACATATAAGTTACCTTTTTCGAGTCAGGTGACCAGGCACCTCTGTAGCCGGTTCCAAGGTCAATCAAGCCTGTGCCGTCGCTGTTAATGATGTAAAGGTCGCCCCCCATCACTTCAAAAACCACTTTATTGCCGTCGGGTGAAAGTGCGGCGTTAATGCACCTTTCTCCTTTTACCGGTTCGATCACTCTTTTCTCACCGGCAGTGGTTGTAACGCTTATTTTATCGTTTTCGATGAATGCTGCAACACCTGCAGGCGAACGCTCTTCGCTGCTGCGGGAAGTGTTGCTGTAAGCATGCACTACTCCGTTTTGAAGAAAAAACACCTCACCGCCGGTTGAAACGCCCGGCAAAGTTGTAGTTTTGGTTGAAAATTCGCTTATTTCAACAGGTGCGTTGCCGTTCAGATAATAGATTGCGGCTCCGTTGCTCCTTTTCATTCCGTCATATTTTGCGGGTCTTGCGACAATTCCGGAATTATCATGGAGCCATGAAAACCCAAATCCTGCAGCGGGGTCGTCAGTAATTTTAGTAATTTCATTCTTATCGTTCATAATAAAAAGCCCACGGTAGCCCTCCTGTGTGAAAGCAAGCAGCTTCCCGTCGGGCGATACTTTGGGATTTATGAACATGGTTCCCTCCTGCCTTACGACTAATTCAGGCGCCTGCGCAAAACTGAAAGCCGTAAATATTAGGCTGAATAACAACATCTTCTTAAATATCACAGTGTCTTTCCTTGATTTAAAAAATTTATTTACGCGCGTAAAATAACGAAAAACAGGGTAAAATTTGGTTGAGTTATGTGTGACCTGTATCATAAAAAACCCCGGCAATAGGGGTTGCCGGGGATCGTCATTAAGGTTGATCTGTCAGGGGAAGAACAGATCAACAAACTTTGTAAACTTCTCATATTTAAATTAACTATTTATTCATAAATATCGCATAAAATATCTATTTTACGGTAACTATTTTTAAATAAAAAGATATTTTGCCATGAAAAAGATTGTTGTTCTCGGCGCCGGCATGGTCGGTAGGGCTATCGCGCGCGACCTCGCAAACCAGTTTTCGGTTACTTCTGTTGATATTAACGAAGAAAATCTTGCACTTCTGAAACCTTTTGGGATACAAACGGAGGTTGCCAATTTAACCAACCCCCCTGAAATTGAAAACGCAATCGGCAAAGCCGATCTTGTGGTAAGTGCTGTCCCCGGTTTTATGGGTAAAAACACAATTGAAGTGGTGCTTGAGAACTCTAAAAATGTTGTTGATATCTCTTTTTTCCCCGAAGATTCTGCTTACTTGCACGAAATGGCGATGGAATATGGGGTTACCGCTTTTATTGATTTTGGAGTTGCACCGGGCTTGAGTAATCTTTGGTTCGGGAATCAATATTCAAAGGGTGGCGTTAAATTTCTTGAGTGCATGGTCGGTGGGCTGCCCGTTGAGCGCAAACTCCCATTTCAGTATAAAGCGCCCTTTTCACCCATCGATGTTATTGAGGAATATACCCGACCCGCAAGGGTGAAAGAAGGGGGCAACATCGTCGTTCGCGAAGCAATGTCTGGAAGTGAACTCGTGCACTTTCCGGGCATCGGTACGCTTGAAGCTTTTTACACCGACGGGCTGCGCTCTCTTTTGGATACCATTCCAATTGGCGATATGAGGGAACTTACACTTCGGTACCCCGGACACATCGACCTGATAAAAATGTTGATGTCTGCCGGCTTTTTCTCCGAAGAGGCTTTGGAGATTAAAGGTCAAAAAGTGCCTCCGGTTGATGGTAAAAACAAATCCAAATCATTATCGGGTTTATCGGGGCGCAGCGAAAAAGTCCGCCCGATTGATGTTACAACAAAACTTCTTTTTAAAGAGTGGGAGTTGAAACCCGGTGATGAAGAGTTCACCATTATGCGACTTCGCTCCGTGCGTGAAATTAACGGTGAAGAAGTTGAGTTTACTCAAACCCTTCTGGACAGGTACGACCCTGTTTCGGGGCTTTCTTCCATGTCCCGCACAACCGGTTATACCTGCACTGCCGGCGTTAGTTTAATTATTAACGGTTTGTTCAACGAGCCGGGCTGCTTCACACCGGAACTCATCGGCATGCGGGAAGAGTGCTATCAGCATGTCCTCTCACATCTTGAAGCAAGAGGTATTAAGTTCTCTTAAGTTGCAAACTATTTTAGTTTATGCGGCTATTTTAAGTTGCGAAATGTTTTAGTCTAAACGGCTATTTTAAAGCCACAGTAGTCTTTTTGAATATTTCAGCCTTTAGAATTTTTGGCTTTTTACGCAATATTAACTTTTTAGAATATCGCAGTTTTATTCCCTCAATTTCCGCTAAAACTTAAACGGATTTTGCAATAATCTCTCGGAAAACTGCATAATCCGGGTCAACTAATTGGCTTTGCTTCTGTTTATCTAAACATTCGGCAAGGCGGGGGGGAATTTGGAACTCCGCACCGATGGCTTTTTTAACATCTTCATAAAATTTTGCCGGGTGCGCCGTTGAAATTACGATGTAATGTGCACCCTCTTTTGAACCGACGGAAAAACTCCCTTTTGAACCGACGGAAAAACTCCCTTTTGAACCGACGGAAAAACTCCCTTTTGAGCCGACGGCTACCGAGCCAAAATTTGCCGTGCCACCTGTTAGTTCTTCCGCAAAGAGGACGCCAACAGCCGTGTGGGGATCGATTAAATATCCGTACCTGTTATAAATATCACCAATTTTTGCCAAAGTTTCGGGATCGCCGTAGCTTTTTGCAATCACTTCTGTGCGGATTCTTTCAATATCACCATTGAACAGCGCAACAATTCTTTCAATATTGCTGGGGTTTCCCACATCCATAGCGTTCGAGATAGTGGGAATTGTTGCCCTTGCCTCAAAAACACCCGAATGCAAATAGTCAGCCAGCGCCTTGTTACTGTTCAGAGCGGCAAAAAACCTGCCGACAGGCAAACCGGCTAATTTGGTTAACAACCCTGCCGTAATGTTTCCGAGATTTCCGCTTGGTACAACAAAATTTATCCGTTCATATTTTTCAAACAGTTGCAGAAACGCATAAATGTAATATACCGTCTGCGGAAGAAGCCGCGCAATACTTATAGAATTTGCGGAAGATAAGTAAACTTTTTTACGCAACTCGCTATCTTCAAAAGCTTGCTTAACAAGCCTTTGGCAGTCATCGAAGTTACCTTTTACCTCAAGCGCAGTTATGTTTTCCCCCATCGTGGTCAGTTGTTGCTCCTGTATTTTGCTGACCATCCCCGAAGGATAAAGAAGCACCACTTCAACATTTTCCATACCCAGAAAGCCGTTGGCGACTGCACTTCCTGTATCGCCCGAAGTGGCAACGAGAATTTTGCATTTTTTTCCCTCCTGACGCAAAAGGTGCTCCATCGTGTTTGCCAGAAAGCGCGCACCAAAATCTTTGAACGCAAGCGTTCTTCCGTGGTAAAGCTCGGCAACGGAAAGGTTATCGCTAAGGGTTGTTACCTCAACGGGGAAATTAAAGGTTTTTTCTATTATTTCGGCAAAAACTTCTTTTTTGATTCCTGAGGAAAAGAGTTTTTTCTCAATTTCCGGGGCGGAGGGCTCTTTTTCAATTTCTGAAGCAAAGGTTTCTTTTTCGATCCCTGTGGCAAAAACTTCTTTCTCGATTTCTGAGACAAACGGTTCCAAAAAATAATGCGCCAGTTCAGGAAGTGATTTTTCTTTCAACTCTTCCGGTTTTTGCAAAATCGAAGGAATCCTTTCCGGTAAAAACAGCCCTCCGTCGGGCGCTAAACCTAATTTAACCGCTTCGGTGAATGTGTAAAACTTTTTAGGGTTTCTTGTGCTGTAATATCTCATTTTATTTCAATATCTAAATTCAGTTTGCTTAAACCAAGTTGCAAAATTTAATTCCACTTTCGGGAAAATTTTTCAAAAAATTATATCTCATCTTACTTCACCAAACCTCTTGCACTTTTGCGCTTTCATTGTTGATCCCGCTCCTGAGGTGTGGCGCCCACTCCCCCTTTTCATCTTACCTCTGATACCTCTGCGCCATCGCTGTTGATCCCGCTCCTGAGGTGTGGCGCCCACTCCCCCTTTTCATCTTACCTCTGACAGTTTTGCTCCTTCGCTATTGACTGCAGAAAAGGATATATCAACGCTGTACCCGCTTGAACGATATTGTTCTACTATTGACTTAACAAGGATATTCAATTTTCCAACAATTTCGCTGTGAGTGTTAATTTCTTCGGAACCTTCTGCAAAGTTATTAGTTAAACCATCTTTAAAACCTTCGGTTAAATCATCCGTAAAACCTTCTGCTAAACCATTGGTTAAACCTTCCGTAAAACCTTCTGCCATGCCACCGGTTAAATCTTCGCTTAAACCATCCGGCAAACTTTCCGCAAATCTATTAGTTGAACTACCTGTATAATCGTCGGATAAATCATCTGCTGAACCCTCAACCGGAATTGCTTTATCAGCCTCGCTCTTCAAAGAAATATTTCCCTCCGCTTTTTTGACCGACAGTTCATCGGCATTAAAAAGTGCGAACATCGTGGGACCCGAACCGGAAATATTAAAAGCAATCGCACCCGCAGCAAGCGCCATTTCTTTAATTTGTGCATACCCGGGAATCAGTTTTGAGCGGTAAGGCTCGGCAATAAAATCATCCGAGGCCGCCTGTATTTTAGAAAAATCAGATGTTAATAACCCCGTCACCAACGACATTGCCGCACCGGTTTGCCGGATCGAATCCCCGGTTGGAATATTTTTCGGAAGAATCTCCCGCGCTTCACTTGTTTTAATCTCAATATGAGGGTGAATGGTCATCACCCTCAAGCCTACGGGTGCCTCTATCCGGAAAAATTGCAGTTTATCAGGGTTATTAATCACCACAAAACCACCCATAAGCGCCGGTATTACATTATCTCCGTGCCGGGTGCCGGAAGCAACCATCTCACCCTGCATTGCATATTCAATCAATCGTTCTTTCGGGAGAGGTTCAGCCAAAAGCCCGTTAACAGCCATCACCCCCGCAACTGCACTCGAGGCGCTCGAACCCAATCCGCTGCCAACAGGCATTCGTTTGTTTAGGATGATATCCACCCCTTCTCCGGGTGCCTGCTCATCAATAAATGCTTTAATTGCCATCCCTGCAGTGTTTTTTTCAACTTCGCTGCTCAGGGAAGTGTTGCCGAGTATTGATACAATCCGAACCTCACCCACATCGTTCGCAGTAACGGTAACTTCGTCGCCGACTATACCCTCACTGTGAATTGAGAAACCCATAAGATCGAACCCCGGTCCCACATTAGATACGGTTGGCGGAGCATAAGCACGGGCATATTTTTTTATAAGCTTTCTTCCCGACATCGTTGCTTCTTGTTCACTGTTTTTTTCGCTCAATCAAAACCCTCATTTTTAGCTCACTAAAGGCAACAATTTTTGAGTGCATAACAAGTTTTCTCTCTTTTCCACTTCCGGTTTATTTCAACAGGGACATGAAAATAAACTCTGTTTCAGGCGGCATATCACCCATAAATTATTTTCCACTTCGCCCGTCATCTGTTTTACCCATCATTCGCACTGATAATTTTCAGAACATCATCCAAAACACCGGAGGCGGTAAGCTCAACCCCCGCACCGGGACCCGTTATCACAAGCGGGTATTGATTATATCTGTTAGTGTAAAACACGAAAACATTTTTAATCCCATCCACCATGAAAAGAGGGTCGTTTTCATCCACCGCACGGGGCGCCACTTCCAAGTTTTTCCCATCAAAAGAAGCAACAAATTTAATCTTCTTGCCCTCTTTTTTCGCTGAATCAACCATATAATCGATATCCAAATACTCGGGTTTGCCGGTTTTGTTTCGTTTTCCGAGAGGTGTAACCGAAATATCCGACATATCGCATTTAATACCCGCCTCGCGCACCAAAATTAAAAGTTTCCGCGCCACATCCGTGCCCGAGAGATCAATTAACGGGTCAGGTTCCGTGTATCCCAAATCCCGTGCTTCTGCAAGCGCTTCGGCAAATGTGGCTCCCTCCCATACCCGAGTTAAAATAAAATTAACCGAACCCGACATTATCCCCTCAATCTTCAACAACTTGTCGTTTGTTGATAAAAGATCATTCAAAACCCGCACAACAGGAAGTGCTGCACCGACATTTGTCTCATACAAAAGACGGCTTTTGCCCCTCTTTGCCGAACGACGGATCTTATCGTATTCCGCCGTTTCCGAAGAATTTGCAGATTTGTTGGCGGTAACAATATTTACCCCCGCAGCCAACAACGGTGCGTAATAAAAGGTGGTGTCGTCGGTTGCGGAACAATCAACAAAAATTTTAAATGGTTCGGGATCGTTGATTATTGTAGCTAAAAATTTATCACGGCCAGCCGGTTCGCCATTTGCAAGAAGATAATCCCGAATGTTAAAATCAGAAGTGTCGGGTGAAGCAGGTTTTACTTTCGCATCACTTTTTGACACCAAGAGCTCCCGAAGGCTCAGGCTGCCCGTTTCACCCTTACTTCCCTGCAGATTAGAATTTTCTTTCAAATCTTTACTCGCCCGCTTGTTTGAATTTTCTTGCAAACCCTTACTCCACTGCATGTTTGAGTTTTCTTTCAACCCCTTACCCCCCTGCCTGCTTGAGTTTTCTTTCAAATCCTCTCCAAAAAGCATCTTCGAAGAGTTAATCAGCCCCTTAATGTTAACAGTGTGGTTAAACCACTCACCCCCGGAAAGCAGTTCCAAAAATTTTGAACCGACATTTCCCGGACCCGCCAAATAGATATTCCACACCTTACGGCGGTCGAAAAAGAACTCGTTGTGAAGCGCATTCATCGCCTGTTTAAGTTTTTCCGCTGGAATCACGCACGAAATATTCAGCTCAGATGAGCCTTGCGCAATAGCATTAACGCTTATTTTCTGCCTGCCGAGCGTATCAAAAACACGCCCGCTGACTCCGTACCGGCTGCGCATATTCGCACCAACAACCGCAATAACCGAAAGCCCCTCTTCTTTGTTGATCGAAGAAATTTTGCCCAAACGAAGCTCTTCTTTGAACTCTTCACTTAAAAGTTTAACGGCGCTTTTGCCCAATTTTGGTTCAATCGCAACACAAATTGAGTGCTCAGATGAAGCCTGAGTAATCAAAATTACATTGATTTTCCCCCTCGCTAAAGTTTTGAACAGCCTCCCCGCCGTGCCCATTGCACCAACCATTCCGCCGCCTTCCACTCTAATCAGCGTTATTGTATCGATGCTCGCAATGCCTGTAATTTCGTTGCCGTTGGCACCCGGGTCTTTGCGAATTATCGAGCCGGGATACTCAGGATTGAATGTATTTTTAATCCTGACGGGGATTCCGTGGTTCATTGCCGGTTGAATTGTCGGCGCATAAATCACTTTTGCGCCAAAATATGAAAGCTCCATCGCTTCTTCGTACGAAAGCTCGTCAACTATAAAGGAATCAGCAACTTTCCTTGGGTCGGCTGTAAGCACACCGTCAACATCAGTCCAGATTTCAATTTCATCAGCGTTAATAGCGGCTCCGAAAGTTGCAGCTGTAAAATCAGAACCCCCTCTTCCGAGTGTGGTGGTTTCGTTATCAAGCGTGGAACCGATAAATCCCGTGATAACCCGCAATACGGCACTTTTTTTCATTTCGTCGTTGATGAAAAAGAAAGTTTCCTTCTCCAAGATTGCAGCATTATTGAAGTTATTGTCGGTTTTGATTATTTTTCTTGTATCCAAAAACTCCGCTTCAATACCATTTGCCCGGAAAACTTCCGTGATTGTGTAGTTGGAAAGAAGTTCACCAAAACTTAAAATATAGTCGAGTGTTTTTGGGGTAAGTTCTTTTAAGAGATAAACGCCGTCCAACATTTCACGCAACTCTATGAATTGGGTTGTAAGCCACCCGGTAAGATTTTTCAGGTTTTCGTTCCGGGGGAGCAACACTTCCGTCGCTTCAAAGTGCCTTGTTTTAAGCTCTTCAAACAGAATGGTGTAATTTTTATCCCGGTTAAGCGCCGTGTTTGCAGCAAGAATCAGCTTATCCGTTACCCCCGAATAGGCAGAAAAAACCACTCCGGCAATCCCCTCGCTGAGTTTCTTTTTTACAATTTCTGTTACACTCTTTATCCGTTCAGGGTTTGCGACTGAAGAGCCGCCAAATTTCAATATCTTCACGATTAAAGTCCTTATAGGTTAAATCTCTATTCTGTCGGGAATTGATTTTTTAAGTTTTTCAATTTCATCTCTCAGAAATGCAGCCCTTTCAAATTCTAAATCTTTCGCTGCATTTCTCATCTCTTCGGTAAGGTCTTCTATCATTGCTTTTCGCTCATCGATGCTCATAAATTTCAGCACCGGTTCTGCCACTTTCGAAAACTGAGATTGCGAAGCTTCATATTCAAGCTCTTTCTTCCTCACATCTGCAATAGCAGTTGAACTCATAATCTCATCAATGCTCTTGTAAAGAGTTTTCGGCGTGATTCCATGCTTTTTATTGTATTCTTTTTGAATTTTTCTGCGCCGTTCGGTTTCGTCTATAACCACTCTCATAGAATCGGTAATTTTATCCGCATACATTATCACAAGCCCGTTTGCGTTCCGGGCGGTTCTTCCGGCGGTTTGCATAAGCGACCTTTCGCTCCGCAGAAAACCCTCTTTATCGGCATCAATTATTGCAACTAACGACACTTCCGGCAAATCCAATCCCTCCCTCAGAAGGTTAACACCAACCAGCACATCAAAATCACCAAGCCTTAAATCGCGCAAAATTTCCACCCTTTCAAGCGCATCTATATCACTGTGGATGTATCGTACCGCAATACCAATTCGTGCAAGATATTCAGATAAATCTTCCGCCATCTTTTTTGTAAGCGTCGTTACAAGTGTGCGCTCACCTTTTTGGACACGGATTCTTATCTCGGCAATCAGGTCGTCAATTTGCGTTTTAACGGGGCGTACCTGAATTTCGGGATCAAGCAACCCGGTGGGGCGGATGATCTGCTCGATATACTTGCCGTTCGTTTTTTTCAGTTCATAATCTCCCGGAGTTGCCGAAACAAAAATTACATTGTGCATTTTTGCCTCAAACTCATCGAATTTCATCGGACGGTTATCAAGCGCAGAAGGAAGCCGGAATCCGTGATGAACCAGCGTTTCTTTTCTCGATCGGTCGCCGTTATACATTCCGCGCACTTGCGAAACAGTAACATGCGACTCATCGATAATCATTAAAAAATCTTCCGGAAAATAATCAAGAAGACAGTAGGGACGCGTCCCTTTTTCACGAAGATCCATGTGGCGGGAATAATTTTCAATGCCCGAGCAATACCCCACTTCCTTAATCATTTCAATATCGAACCTTGTGCGCTGCTCCAACCTTTGAGCTTCCAAATAGCGCTCTTGTTCACGAAAATCGGCGAGCCTTTCTTCCAATTCCGCTTCAATCAATGCGAGCGAAAGTTTTTGCTTCTCCGGGTTGGTTACGAAGTATTTAGCGGGGTAAATTGCCGTTTCATCAAGTTCGCGCAACACTTCACCGCTTATAGGTTCAATCACGGAAATTCTTTCGATTTCATCGTCAAAAAATTCGACTCTTATCGCTTCTTCAATCTCATAAGCGGGAATAATTTCCAGCACATCACCGCGCATTCTGAAGGTTCCGCGCATAAATTCCATGTCGTTTCGCGCATAATAGATGTTCACAAGCGCACGCATCAGGTCTTTTTTGGAGAGAATATCGCCCGTGTGCAGAAAGATTGTTTGCTCGGCATACTCGTGAGGCGCACCGATACCGTAAATACAGCTGACGGAAGCAACAATTATCACATCGTTTCGCCCTTCTATCAGTGAAGTGGTGGCTTTCAGGCGAAGCCGGTCAATCTCTTCGTTGATTGAAAAATCTTTTTCGATGAAAGTGTCGCTGCTTACAACATACGCTTCAGGCTGGTAATAGTCGTAATAGCTGATGAAAAATTCAACGGGGTTGTTAGGAAAAAAGCCTTTTAGTTCGGCGTAAAGCTGGGCTGCCAAAGTCTTATTGTGAGAAATAACCAGCGTTGGGCGGTTATGCCGGGCAATTACATTCGCCATCGTGAATGTTTTCCCGCTTCCGGTTACTCCGAGAAGTGTCTGGAATTTTTCACCTCGTGCTAAACCGGCGGATAGCGCCTCAATCGCCTTCGGCTGGTCACCTGAAGGTTCGTAGTTGGATCGTAAATTAAATCTTCTCTTTTGCTCTTTTGGCATTTTTTGCTTTTTGCGCTTTTTTTGCTTTTTATGATTCCGGGTTGTTCTTAGTTTTGAACTCCGGTGAGTATTATTTCAGGGATTCACCCTTGATTCAGAAGTTTTCCAAAATCAGACTTTTGGGGGTTCGCCCTAAACCCGTAGTTAATCTTATCAGGACTTTACACGGTTAGCATTCAGCGATGAAGTGGACTTAATCAGGATTCCCGGTCCGCCAACGGCTAATAAGCTAATTTTATCAGGCTTCCCAAATGCAGCCCTTAACCCGTAATTAGCCTAATCAGGATTGACAGTAACTTGCCCGTTATTATGAATCCGAGGAGATAGAAATTTCCGTGGTTCGCCCTTAACCACCCTTAATTTAAAGAACACTTCTTCAGGCGAAAAAATGCCCGCAAAGAAGCGTTCGTACATCACCGGCTCAAGATTAATGAAAAAATCGATCCATTTCAGCACTGCAAAATGGGATGAGATAAACTTCTTCTCCAACACTTCAAACTGAGCTTGTCCCTCATAGTTAGTGCGATGGTTCAGTTTCCATTTTTCGTAAAACTTCAGTTTGCGGTTTCCGATGTATTCGTAGTTATCAAAAGTTCGGATCGAAAACGGGATTTTGTGGTCGGGGTCGCCGAAATATTTGGTGTTCAGGAAAAAAGGTGCGTAAACGATCATTGTGGCGTCAGGTTTTGCGATCCTGTAGAGTTCGTTTATCACCTTGTAGAAATTTTCGATATGCTCCAGAATATGTGAGCAAAAAATCTCGTCAAAATGATTTTCGGGGAACGGGTAGGGGAAGGTGTTTATATCGTGTATCTCGTTCCCGCCATAGTCAACTACATCTAAATTAACATAACCGGGACGAATATCTCTGCCACAACCGAGATTCAATTTATTCATCTAAATTCCTTGATTTTTCAACCTGCAAATCTAAGGAATTAACCGCTCAACTTAAATGTAATTTAAGCGTACTGTTTGACTTTCGATAATTTCTGTCCTGAATTGTAGCCGTCCGATTTTCGAGATTTTATGAACATTTTTTTATTTATTCAAAAACAGAGAGGGAAGAATTAACAGAAATTATATATTTGTTATGTTTCTGTGTTTAAATCACCAAGCCGGTTTTCTTAACTTCGTCACCACTAAGAACAATTATGTGTTCCGGGAAAATATTATAAATTTTGCAGAAGGCGAATAATTTGGTTTTGATACTGTTGCTTATCGGAATCAGCCAATCAGCTTTTGCATTCGTAATTACCAATAAAAATACAAATCTCACCGAACTTAATTTTGATTGAATCAAGTTTTTTCCAACTTCACCATTATCGTCTGAGTTTCTCCCAATTCTGACAGATACGAAGATATCAAATGTATTTCTCCATTTTTCTAAAATCTCTGATTCATAATTCAAATAATCTTCAGAATTGGAAGATTTAGGATTGCTGGTTCTTGCCTCAAATATCCATAGTAATTGATTTGTTTTGGTTGAATGAAGTACAAGAAATTCCGCAACTTTAGGTTTATTTTTAAATTTTTTATACAATTCACTTTTTTCTACATGGAAAAGGTCACTGTCTTGGAAAGGCCCAAAATCTAACCCTGATTCAGAAATTATCAATGAACCGCCAGATCAATTTCTTCGTGAAATAATGTAACGGATTCTTCAATTATTGAATTGGGGGGTATTCCGTCTGATAAATCATAGGTATCCCAACTGTTTTCAAAATATGATAAAAATGGAATACTGATATTTTTGCTTCTCGCAATTAAATAAAGTTTTTTAACAACAAAATATGAGTGGCTGGAAATAAATATCTGAACCCCTAACTTTGAAATATTGTATAAAATCTCTAAAAATCTCATTAACGCATCGGGATGAAGGGCAGACTCAACTTCATCAACAAACAAAATTGATTGTGAATCAAGATAGCGGTTACCCAAAAGCGTATCTAAAATTGAAATCTTTTTTACACCCTCAGCTGTTACACCCAAATCAAACCGTTGTTTACCGCGTCTAAAGAACAATTTATCCAACTGTTCATTGTGTTCAACTTTGCCGTCAATTAATTCTTCAAGATTATTTCTTGCTTCGGCAAACACTTTATAATTTTTGCCTCCTTTTGGCTGCAGAAGCCATGCTTTTGCTAAGTCATAATAGGTATCATCGAAACCAAATTCATTGCTGTATTCACGAGACCGTAAAATATCTTTGTAAATCGACAATATTTCCTTTGCAGGCAAAAACAGACTATTACTCTCCCGTTTTGGAATGTATGACTCAAGAAACTGGATTTTTTTTGTAGTATCTCTTCCGAAACCATACTTAAATTTGGCATCTTCGTAAACCATTTCAAAATCTAACCCGGATTCTGCACCTTTGGTAACCAAATCTCCAATCTGATTTACCTGAAAAGTCCAATACAGCTTATTCATCAGAATATCTGCAGCAGAACGGAACTCATCACCTTTTTTATATTCTTCAACAGTTTTTATTGCAGAATAGATGGCTTTTAAAAGAATGGTTTTTCCCGAACTGTTCGGACCAATTACTAAATTAATCCCGGAAAGACCGGACCAAAGAAGTTCCTGAAAAGGACCAAAATTACGAAGAGAAACTTGAGTTATCATTTGGTATAAACCACTCTTCTAAAAAAAATAATTCTGTCAAAACGGACTAAAAAAGAGACTTGGGTTATCTTTCTGTAAAAACCTATAATTTAAAAATAATTTCGGCGATAATGAAAAACACACCGATAAACCCAAGTCTCCAAAAAATAAAAAACTCACCTACTTCAGCAGGCTCATTTTGCGGCTGAGGGAAACCCCCTCGGCTTCTAAGCGGCAGACATACACACCGGAAGGCAACGCCTCGGCGTTAAAATTACGGTAATGGTTACCGGCGGCTATTTCGCCATCTACCAATGTTGCCACTTCTTTACCAAGAAGATCATATACTTTAAGTGATACATAACCCGACTTGGGTACTGAAAAACTTATTCTTGTCTCGGGATTGAACGGATTCGGGAAGTTCTGCCCCAAAAACCAGTCGGTCGGTTGTGCAGAATAACCATTCTCATAAGCACCCATTGGGAAGTCGGTTACTTTCCACTCTCTTCCCTGAAGAATTTCACTCGTGTTCAACGGTGATTTTTGCGCATAAACAAACGCTATGAACTTTGTGTTGGTGTTCTTCATAACATTGGCAGGCATTGCAAAGGAAGTGTCAATCACCACGGAATCCCCCGCACTCCAACCGGGTTTACCGATTGCCTGCCCAATATCAGAGTTAAACAGCGCCCTGGCTACATGGTCGTGGATATAATTTGCACTACCGGCGCAACTTCCGTTACCGGTCTGTGAGTATTTTAGTCCGTCTTCAGTAAGAACGAATTGCAGCATCGGTTGCTGAGCAATTTCAGCCATGGCTTTAATCACCAAATTAACATAAATTTTGTTTTCGCTCTCATCGTAACCGATGTCGCCCATAATATCAATCTGCGGCGGAACCTGGGCTCTCGCAGAAACCCGGGCAGCCCACACATCCCTACTCAAAGGAGCGCTCAACCTGTCAACTATTCCCGTCGGATACGCCGAGAAACCCAATTTACTTATAATGGTGTTTCCGGCAAAAATACGGAAAGGATCGCTTGAATTTGAGGGCCCATGATATGCGATTACAATCGTATTGGGGTTGTTTCGCAATATAAAGTCGTGAATTATTGTGTGCCCACAGGGACACCACTGGCACCAGGTTCCCGTTGCAAATTCAAGAACGGGGTTCCGTTCTCTTTGGGCATTAATATCGCTAAAAGAAACGATTAAAACAGCGATTATGAACAAAAAAAAGCGTAGAAGATTCTTCATAGTAACTCCTGAATTTGTGTATTACAAGTTACTGTTAATTATTGAAAAAAACAACAAAAAAAGCCCCACAAAAAATTTGCAGGGCTTTCAAAAAACAGTAAAGTTATTGTGAGATAAAGTTTTCTCCCTTATTTCTTAAGTGTTGTGTCCTTAGGCGCAACCTTCAGGCTGTCCGTTTTTTTCTGAAATGAAGTAATAGTGTTGATAACCGAAGCCGGGACTCCGTATTTTTTCCCTTTCACCACCGGTTTGGATGAAGTTTCGGTGCTTTCAACCACTGCGTCCGGTTGTGCGTCCCGTTGAATTTCCGGTGCGCTAACAATAGCGGCAGCGGGTTTGTTCAGACTTTCTGCCTGCTTTCCAACGGTAATTCCCGAAGCGGCTTTACTGTCTCTGTCAAACTGCGGTTTCGGAGCCTGCTGTGTACCCGGCGGTTCACTTCGTGCGGTATAATCCTGTTCTTTGCTGTTAAAATCAGAGGGTCTGTCGTTTTCATGTTTTTCAGTCAACGCAGTATTGTTTTTCTCGCTTTCAGCAGCCTGAACTTTCCCTAAATCGGTAACAACGGAATTGTCCTTAACTTTGCCGCCTTCATCTCCCGGTGAATTAACCAACAGCACGAAAGCAACAATCGCAACGGCACCCACTGCAATCGCCGATGGGATTGGGCGGAAAAACCCTTTGAAAAAGCGCTCCCACAAACCGGGCTTTGCCTCTGCATATTTTTCACTGTTTATCCGACGCATAAGGTCGGCTTCAAAGCCCGGAGGCGCATCAATTTTGGGCATTTCTCTCAAGAGTTGTCTTAACTCCTGAAACTGCTCCTCTTCATTTAGTAGATTTTTTTTCTCCATGAAAACCTATTCCTTGTAAATATCTCGCAATAACTCCTGTAATTGAGCACGACCCCGATTAATCCGAGATTTCACAGTTCCGATTGATATATCCATCATTTCAGCGATTTCTTCATACGAAAGCTCCTGAATATCCCGCAAAATCACCATTTCACGGTAAACCTCGGGAAGTTTCAGAAGCGCCTCCTGAATCATTTTATTTTTGATTCCGGAGTCCACAAGCCTGTCAGGAAGTGGCCCCCCATCAGGGAGTTCAATCGTTTCTTCATCTTCACCCCAAGAGTGAATAGAAACCTGGTTCTTCCTTTTTCGCCTTTGTAACTCAGTTTTTGCCAAGTTACCCGCAATTGTGTAAATCCAAGTGGAGAATTTTGCAAAAGTCTTATAGGAATCTTTATTTCTATAGACCTTTATAAAAGTCTCCTGAACCACATCAGCGGTAGCATCCCTATCGCCAAGAAACCTGAAGACAAAGTTAAACAGCGGGTTCTTATATCTTTGAACCAGCGCCTCGAACAGCTCCACATCATTCGTTTCCTGAAATTCCAGGATAATCTGTTCATCAGCCAGATCTTTTAATCTTCTGTCGCTCAATGTCTTTTATACTCAAGTAGTGAAATAAATGTTTCAGAGAAAATTATAATACTTAAAGTTAAAAATAAAAAGTTTAAATCAAAATTTCGTTAATTGCGGTGAACATAATTGTTTTTTCATCCGTATCGCCCGTTTTAAGGGCGATATCCGCTCTAAGAAGTGCCGCATATACTTCAGCAAGCTCGGTGTGTGCAAAATTCCGTGCCGCCGGTTTCAGCTTATCGAGTTGCCATTTCTGAATCCCGAGTTCTGCACTCGCCTCGTAATCGCTTTTCCCCTCGCTAAGCAGTTCCCTGATGTTAATCACCATTGCAAACTGCCGGTTAAGGTGAAAAAGTATCAGAAGTGCCGGTTCGCCCTGGTTCATCACTTTATCAAGAAGCCTCAAAGCCGCCGGTTTATCTTTTGCAAGTACTTTATCAACCAGGTCAAAAATCGTAAATTGTTTCGTGGGTGCTACCGAACGCTTAATCATATCAACGGTTATTTCGGTTTTATCACCTGCGTACTCAATCAATTTTTCGACCTGCATTTCGATAATCAACCTATCATCACCCACCAGACTAACCAACAGTTCTGCGTTATGCTTATCGATTCGTTTCGCTGCGTTTTTTGCCGTCCCCTCAACCCGGTTCACCAAATCATCAAAATTCGGCGTTCGTGCTACATAAACATAACCTAATGAAGCCAGCGTTTTATAAGGCTCTTTATCGGGAAAAGTTGCATCATCATATTGCAGAATAAGAGTTGTATGCCCGGCGGGGTTGGTGAAGTATGAAATCAGTTGTTTGTTATATTTTCTTCCGTCAAATTTCAGTAAATTGAAATTCTTTACTATAGCCAACCGTTTTTCACTGACAAACGAATAGGTTTCGCAAAAATCCAATAACTGTTCAATGGAAGTTGAGCCACCGCCGAAAACCCCCACATCACTTTCATCAGCAAGCTCCGGTTCTAAATATTTTTTGATTGACCCGGTTGTTCGCTCAATCTCGTAGCCGTCTTTCCCGTAAAAAAAATAGACGGGCTTAAGGTTTTTCGACCTCAGTTCAGCCCCAATTTGGGAGATCAACGGTGCCTGAAACTTTTTACTCAATTACCTTTATCGTGTTTATTACAACATCAACAACGGGGCGATCGAAAGGTTTAAGCGTTTCGGTTGCACCGATCGCTTCAACAACTTCCATCCCCGAGGTAACTTTACCAAAAACAGTATGTTTTCCATCTAACCAAGGCGTCGGCACCAAAGTGATAAAAAACTGACTGCCGTTAGTGTTCGGACCGGCATTCGCCATCGAAAGGATGCCGGGGCCAGTGTGCCTTAACTCTTTAACAATTTCATCGTTAAATTTAGGTCCCCAAATGCTTTCGCCGCCTCTTCCTGTTCCAGTAGGGTCGCCGCCCTGAATCATAAAGTCTGCGATTACTCTGTGGAAGATAACGCCGTCATAATAACCTTTTTTAGCAAGCCCTGTGAAATTTTCCACTGTTTTCGGTGTTTTATCCTCAAAGAGTTCCACTTCAAACGAGCCCATTGAAGTGTCGAATAAAGCTTTAGTTTTGCTCATTGTTTTTCCTTTTTTCTATTTTAATTTCCTGAATAACCACCGGTTCAATCGGTTTATCCTGTGGTCCTTTCTTCACCCTGCTGATTTTTTGCACCACATCGTAGCCTTTAATAACTTCACCGAAAATGGTGTGTTTGTAGTTCAGCCACTCGGTTTTTGCAGTGGTAATGAAGAATTGTGAAGTGTTGGTGTTAGGTCCCCTGTTCGCCATCGCCAGCAGCCCAACTTTATCGAAAGTAAGCCCCATTACAAATTCATCGGCAAAATCTTTGCCCCAAATAGACCTACCGCCCATTCCTGTGCCTGTTGAGTCACCCCCCTGAATCATAAAGTTTTCTATAACCCTGTGGAAAATCACTCCGTTATAGTACCCCTGTTGCGCAAGAGTAACGAAGTTTTCAACAGTTTTAGGTGTCTCATTTGGGTAAAGCATCAGTTCAATAGTACCCATATTTGTTTTCATAACGGCAACGGTGAGCGTGTCGTATTTCGACAGTATCGTTGTTGCATCATCAGTTATCCCTTTGGCACAACCGGTGAACGAGTAAAGTGCAAAAAATAAGACTACGATAATCTTACGCATTAATATCTCCTTATGGTGTAATAACTTTGCCGAATAAAAGCGCCAGTATAAATAAGCCGGCGGCAATTCTGTAAACTATAAAAAGGTTTGTTGTGTTTTTTCTCAAATATTTCAAAAGAAAATCGATCGCCATATAGCCGCTGATACCCGAAACAACGGTGGCTATTGCAACTGTGGTGAAATGATCGCCTGTGAAGATCGAAAAACCCTTCTTCAGCTCCAGAAGACCACTTCCCAGAATAGCGGGAATGCTCAAAAGGAATGAGAACCGAGCCGCTGCTTCCCGCTCTAACCCCATAAAGAGACCACCCGTAATCGTGGTGCCTGAACGGGATGAACCCGGTATCAGCGCAAATGCCTGAGAGATACCGACGACTATTGCATCCCAAACTCCCACATCTTCCAATTTTTTGTTGAATTTCGCCGTTTTTTCAGCAACAAAAAGTATAATTGCCAAAACAATCAGTGAAGAAGCAATAACCCAAAGATTTTTTGTCAATGCTCCTTCTATTACATCCTTAAAACCCAAACCGATTATCACTACCGGAATTGTGCCGATAATTATCAGCCAGCCCAAACGGGAATTTAACGACTGCTCTTTGAATCCTTTACGAGCCAATAAATTATCACGGAAAAAATCGACTACAATATGATAGATGTCTTTTGCAAAATAGATTAAAATTGAACAGAGCGTACCCAACTGAATTATGGCAATTATGGCAGTCCATTCCTCAGGATTATCAGTTTTAATCAGCCCCATAAATTTGCCGGCAATTGTTAAGTGCCCGGTGCTGCTGATTGGTAAAAACTCGGTTATCCCCTGGATAATTCCCAAAATGATGGCATCTAAGATGGTCATTAATCTTCCTTATTGGTGAATAGTATGTAAAAATCGTTTCTGCACAAAATGGCTAAAATTTAGTTTTGAAGCTCCCTTTAACCGTAGGCTGTTTCCGGCTTTTTAACAACTGCGCAGAAACCACAAAACGGCTGAAACTTAGCAACAAAAACTAAAAAGTGAACGAAACCCCCAATTTTAACCCGAGGGAAAGTGAACTTACCGAAAGGTCACCATCCCGGGTGTGTATTGGGTTGCCCTCGTTCTTTGGTACACCGCCGGCATCGTAACGGGCATCGCCGCCAATGTAAGCGAAAATGTTCTTGGAAAGCGCAGTTGAACCCGAAACCCGGGCAACAATTCCAAACCCTGTAGAAGTGTAGGTTAAACCGGTAACTATTAACGGTTTAATTTCATCCAAAGTAACAAAACGCGGTCCGGCTCCGCCGCCAAACTTAAAACTGTAACCGTTCCCCTCGATCATATAATAAGCCAGCAATGTGGGTGCAACGAACGAGTAGCTTAGCTCATACTTTCCGTTTGCAGTAATGTTTGTGAACGAATTGAAAGCATAAGACCCCTCAACCGCAATTTGCAGGTCTTTACCAACTTTGTAGCCAAGTTCACCACCGAACTCAACCATCGTGTTGAAATCCGCCATTCTGTTACCGGGCGCCGAAAAATTTTCGTTAATATAGTCGCGAAGGTTTGCCGAACTTGTAATATTCAGCCCCATACTCGCCCGCCCTTCCCACTGTGCAAAAATCGCAGTTGAAAAAACGAGCAAAAAAATTGCCGTGTGCTTAACTTTGCTGTCCATTATCCTCAAGGTTTATCATATCCCCTGTGTGCATTCCGGGGAGTTTAAATTTGAAATATACCAAAAAAGCGCCTGCAACAACGAAGTGCAGCAGGTAAGTTACGCCGTGCTGAAATGTTGCAAACGCCAACCCAAGTTCAGCCGGAATTGAGTAAAGCATTAAAAGTGCCGATTTTGTAATTGTGTGCACGCTGCCAATACCTCCGGGGGTTGGGATCATAACGCCGATTGCGCTTATGCTCATAATTATCCAGGCGGCACCAAACCCAAGCACAGAGTACTTTGCCTCCATGCCGAGTGCGTAAAACCCCGCCCAGCTGGTTGCCGCATAGCCAAGCATAATAAGCACACTGTAAATAACCGTTTTGAAGTAGGCTTCTTTTGTTTTCAGGGTTGAAAAACCTACTATCATCTTGTGAAACAACTCTTCTAATTTATTGGCTGAGCGTTCCGAGAATTTACTCACCCATGAAGTGGCAAGATCCGAAAATCGCTCTTTAAACCGAATTAAAAGGATTAAACCCGTAATAAGAACTATAAACGCGAGCGTGCCAATTTCCAGTGTCAGTTTCAGCCAGCTTAATTCACCCGAATAAATATCCCCCTCGTATATCCATCCGCTTAGAACAACTGCAAAAGCAAAGACCGACATATCGATTATCCGCTCAACCACAACAGTCCCCAGAATCGATGTTTTTGAAAGTTTTTCGGTTTTCCCCACTGCAACAGCACGCGCCACTTCACCCATTCTGGGAACAACATTGTTTAATCCGTACCCGATTAAAACCGCACCCAAAAGATTAAGCGAGCTAACATCCGGCTTCAGCGATTCCATTATCGCTTTCCATCTGAGCGCACGGAACCAATGCGCCAGCATCTGAAAGAGTACCAACATCAGAAGCCAGAATAAAGATGCGCTTCGGATGTTATCCCACAATTCGGTGGTGTTAACACCCTTGAACGCCCAGTAGAGAAAGAGAGCCGTGAGTAAAAGTGAGATTACATAAATTATAACTTCACGAAATGAGAAGAGCTTCTTTTTAGCGGAGGTCAACTGCTTTGATATCTCCGGATGGTGTAAATGTAAAATCAGAGTCGGGGATACCCGTGTTTAACCGGTAACCCGAAAAGGTAATTTTCATAACAGTTTTGGCGTTATCTTCAATAACAATCGAAGAAATAAGATCGTCGGCGCCTTTTGTTATTTCAACAGAACGGAACCCGAGCTGTTTCCCTTTTTTAGGTGTCATCTTCACTTTTCCCGCACCGGCGTCGGTAAGGTTGCAGTCACCCGGGAGGATATTTACAATTCTGTTGACCGACAAGAGAGAAATTGATTTTGTGTCAGCTTTAGTGATAATCACTTTGTTCTGTTTTTTGTCTCTGTTCCAGTTTGTTTTTCCGTCGCTGATAATAAGATTATTGCCGAACGAAAGCCTTACTTTATCACTTTTTTTGTAAGAAAAAGTGCCGCTTGCGGTCATATTTTTGCCCGTATATTGCTGATACGAAGCGGTTAAATCGGTAAGGCTGTTAAATTTTTTCTGTATCGCCTGAATAACTGCATTCTGAGAATAGGCCGGCATCGCCAAAACCGAAAATATCAGTAACAAGCTAAATAAATTTTTTTTCATCTTTGTTTTTCCCTTTTTCCCGGTTTACTACAGGTTACGCAGTAAAGTTTCAAGTTCATCTTCATTATCAATCAAAATCTCACGCGCTTTTGCCCCTTCGCCCGGACCGACAATCCCGGCAAGTTCAAGCTGATCAACTATTCTGGCAGCCCTCGCATATCCCACTTTTAGCCTGCGTTGCAAAAATGAAACGGAGCCCTGCCCGCTTCTTAACACTGCCCTTGCAGCGTCTTCAAAGAAGGGGTCTTTGTCGTCTAAAATGCCGCTTTCACTATTTTTATTATCCACTAACGAAGGCAGTTCATAAATTTCCGGCGGGTATGGCTGTTCTGATACCACTTCAATTAATTTTTCGATTTCATCCGTGGTTATGTAAGCGTTTTGGATTCTGATAGGTTTGGGCGTTCCGGGCGGCAGGTAAAGCATATCACCTCTTCCCAGAAGCTGCTCTGCACCGTTCATATCCAAAATCGTGCGGGAGTCCGTCCGCTGTGCTGTCTGATAGGCAATTCTTGCGGGGAAATTAGCCTTAATCACGCCGGTGATAACATCCACCGAGGGGCGCTGTGTTGCAATAACCAAGTGGATACCCACCGCACGCGCCATTTGTGCCAGACGGGCAATCGGCTCTTCAACATCCTTACCGGCGGTTATCATTAAGTCTGCCAACTCGTCAATTACCACCACAATAAAGGGCATAAACTTGTGCTCCAATTCATCCCCTTCGCGTTGCTTTATTCCGCCCGAACGCAGTTTGTTGTTGTAATCAACTATGTTTCTTACACCAACCTGCGAAAGTTTGTCGTACCTGATTTCCATCTCAAGCACGATTGACTTAAGCAAAATAACCGCATTCCCCGGTGAAGAAACGATAAAATCGTTAATATCGGGAGATTTAACCAAAAAGTGATATTTCAACTTTTCATAAAGCGAAAGCTCAACTTTTTTAGGGTCGATAATTGCAAATTTTACTTCGGTCGGGTACTTTGAAAACAATAACGAAGCTATTATCATATTAACACCGACTGACTTACCGGAACCGGTAGCACCCGCTATCAGCAAATGCGGCACGCGTGCCAGGTCGTCAACAAAGGTCTGTCCCGAAATTGATTTCCCAAGCGCAATAGGCAGCGAATATTTTGTGTTCTTAAGATCGGGCAGCACCGAACCTGCCAGCACTATCGATGGGTTGTCGTTCGGTATTTCCACACCAATAGTACCTCGACCCGGCATGGGGGCAATAATTCTGATTCCTTTCGCTGCAAGTGCAAGCGCAATATCATTTTCCAGCGAAAGAATTTTACTGATTTTAACACCCGGTGCCGGCACAATCTCAAAAAGGGTTACAACCGGTCCGGCAGTGGTGTCTATTTTCTCAATTTCAATGTCAAATAGCGCAAGCTTTTCTTTAAGCCTTACCTTTTTGCTTTCAAGTTCCGAGTCTTCCGCATATTGTCTGGAAGTATCAGCCTTTATTAAAAACTCACCAACGGGAATTTGATATTCATCATCAGGCGCGCGATACTCGGGCACGGGTTTTTCAACCGGTGGTGGTGGCGGAACAAGATCTGCAGCAGTTTTTACTGAAGTGGAAAAAACAGGTTTTGGTTTCTTAGGCTGAACAGGCGGTTCTTCAGTTTGAGTGAACTTAAGTTCATCCCCGAATACGGGCGGCTGCTCGCTCTTTTCACCTTTAACGACTTTACTGATTTTATCCTGACTGTTTTCAAGAGAAGTTTTTCGCTCATCTTCTCTGATACGGGTCCGTTCCGCTCTTCGATCCGATTGTTCTTTCAATTTTTCGGTGCCTGAATTGAAAAGATTTTTAATTTTTTCCACAAGCCAAAGGAAAAATTTCTCAATTTTCAGATCGAAAGTTATAACCAGAACAGTAACAATAAGAACTAAAAAGAGGGAAATGGCGCCAATTCCGCCGAGAAATTGATATGCAAGCGCACCTACGGTTTTACCCATCCCGCCGGCAAGCACAACTGCAGTTTCTTCACCTATTGCGTCAATAGCACGGAGAGTGCCCCAAAATGAAGCGAGAATTAAGGCGGAACTTAAAAGAAAATTTGTAATGTAGATTAACCTTCGGAGTTCCAACGGTTTGAATAAGCGAAAACCCCACATCCCTGAAAGCACAGGGATTACTAACGAAAAATATCCGAAAGCCGACTTCACAAAGAAAGCCGCTATATACGCGCCGGCTATGCCAAGCCAATTTTTCGTAGCCATTGCTTCTCCCGTTGCATAACGCAATCGGGGGTCATCTGCCGATGAAAATGACAGTATGCTCAGAAAGAGGAGAACCGAGAACGAAACGATAAAAAAGCCAAGCAGCCTCTTCTTCTTCTCGTGAGACAACTCAAAATAAGTTCTTCCGCTTCCTTTTTTGGTTCTTCCGCTCATCCCTCCTCGGGCTGTTATTTATTTGGTGTGTCTTTTTTCGGGGTTAAAAATTTTATCGTGTTATTACTAAACACGGGTACAACATCTGTAATGTTTAATTGTGCACAATATTTCAAATCATCTTCAAACCCTGCTGCCAGTAAAATCTTTCCGTGCTCGCTGATTTTAAACATATCAAGCAGTTTATCGCCATACTTTTCGGCTAAATCAAGGGCAACCAACGATGCGTCTGAAAGTTCAACTTCAGGCTCAATCTTCATTATTTCTTTAATAAGCATACCGGCACATACTGTATCTTCAAGGCTGAAATCACCGTTTCGCCCCGAACATACTATCTCTAAACTGCCCTCTTTTTTAACCGCATTTTTTGCGACCCCGGCGATGTTTAAAAATGAGCAGATGTAGGAATTGGTGCTGTACTTACTCTTCACTATTGCTTTAGAGCCGTTTGTGGTGAAAAACACAATCGACTTTCCCGATACTTTCTCTTCACTGTATTCAGCGGGTGAATTTCCCAGGTCAAAACCTTCAATTTTTTTTGTGTTTTTCTCACCGCCGCGCATCGTGCGTCCGCCAAATGAACTTGCTGAAGCGATTTTACTGAAATCGAGCGACCCAACGGGTACTATCTCTTTCGCTCCGTTCATAAATGCAGTTACTATCGTGGAAGTTGCCCTTAGCACATCAATTACTACTGATATTTTGCCCGCAAAATAGAGTTCTTCCACCATCAGTGGAGTTAATATAGTATTTATCCTCATAAAAATCCTGCTATTTCTTTATAAACGGCGCCTTTGTAACTTCAACCGGTATCCGGTTACCGCGAACCACCATTTCCAACGGCTCGCCGGAGGCTAACGATTCAGTTGAAATGTACGCCAAACAAATACCCTGCTCCAAAATGGGGCTTACAGTGCCGCTCGTAAGTTTACCGACTGTTTTATCCCCCGACATTACTTCGTAGCCGGGTCTCGGAAATGATTTCCCGATGCAAAGAAGTGGTGTTAATTTCCTCTTAATACCCTCTTCTTTTGCCCTTGCTATAGCTTCTTTTCCGATAAACGACTCTTTTTTCATTTTGGTTATCCAACCCAACCCCGCTTCTAACGGGTTTGTGGTTTGGTCGATGTCGTTACCGTAAAGGCAAAAACCCATCTCCAATCTCAGAGAGTCGCGTGCACCAAGCCCGCACGGTTTCAGAAGATACTCTTTTCCTTCTTTTGTAAGTTCTTCCCAAAGTGCGCACGCAAAATCTTCATCGCCTTTGAAGTAAAGCTCGTATCCATGCTCACCGGTGTAGCCGGTTCTTGAAATCATTACCTCTTCAGAGTGGAATTTACCATAGATAAAATGGTAATATTCGATATCCAACGAGATGCCAAAAACGGCTTCAACCACTTTTTGTGAGTAAGGACCCTGTATTGCAATCAAAGAGTATTCGTCACTCTTATCGTTTATTGTAACACCCTCAGTGTTGTGAGCGCGCATCCACTCAAGGTCTTTTTCAATGTTGGAGGCGTTAATCACCAACATGAATTTTTTGGGATCAAGCTTGTAAACTAACAGGTCGTCAACTATTCCGCCGTCATCATAACACATTGCCGAGTATTGAATCCGCCCCGGAAAAAGGGTTGATGCGTCGTTCGTTGTTATCTTTTGCACAAAATCAAGGGCGTGCTCGCCTTCAATTATAACCTCGCCCATGTGGCTTACATCAAACATACCAACTGAGCTTCTTACTGCTTTATGCTCGGCTATTATCGATTCGTACTGAATCGGCATCGAATAACCTGCAAACTCGACCATCTTAGCGCCGAGTTTTTCATGTATCTTAAATAATTTTGTCTTTTTCACTTTACACCGCCACCGGATGAAATTTCGTTATTGAATTTATCAAATATACTAATTTATGGTGAACTACTCTGCCACCATACTCGTAATATCCTGCTTGGTTTTGCGGGTTATTACTTTAAATTGATCTGAACTGAACGCATTATCTTCCTCTATTCTGATCCTAAGCAGATAACGAACCTGCATTTTTGTCAGTGTGCTTATCACACCTTCCTTCAATTTTTGAGCTACAAAAGGATGACACTTGATAATAATCGACCGATGCTTTGCTTCGCTTCTGTATTTGCCCAACCACTCGTCAATCTCATGAATCAGGTGCGACTTTTTGGTTAACAAACCTGTTCCCATGCAAACGGGGCAGGTTTCCGTAAGAGCCTGCATAATATTCTGCCGAACCCGCTGACGGGTGATTTGAACCAATCCAAAATCTGACATCGGAAGTATTGATACTTTTGCCCTGTCGCGTCTGAATTCTTTTTTCAGTTCGTCATAAACTTTTTTTCTGTTTTTTTCATCTTCAAGGTCGATGAAATCCACCACAATCAACCCGCCAATATCACGCAGTTTAAGCTGCCGGGCAATTTCTCTGGCGGCTTCAAGGTCTGTTTTTAACGAGTTAAGTTCCTGATCTTTGCTCGCAGCATATTTACCGGAGTTCACATCGATTACCACCATGGCTTCGGTGTGGTCAATCACGATATGCCCGCCGCTTTTCATCATAACTCTGCGCGCGAAAAGTTCTTTTATCTGCTCTTCTACCTTGAACGCTTCAAATATCGGATCAGTTCCTCGAACCTGTTCAACTTTGTCAACAAGTTCCGGCTGCGAAACTGCAATGTAGTCTTTAATCTCGCGATATACCCTCTTGTTATCGATATAAACTTTTGAGATATCCGATGTAAAAAGGTCTCTTATCACGCTTGAAGTGGTTGATACATCCTGATAGACAAGCGACGGGGGAGTTTCGTTTTTGGCTTTCTCCTGAATCTTCTTCCACATTTTCAGAAGATCTTTCATGTCGTTCTTTATCTGCTCATCAGATTGCCCGCGGGCAACAGTTCTGATGATCAAACCGTAATTCTGCGGAAGGAACGATTTCGCTATAACACGCAAGCGCTTCCTTTCACGGAAATCGGTTATTTTCTTCGATACGCCTATCTTATTATCATAAGGAAGAAGAACGCAAAAGCGCCCCGGAATCGAGATTGAAGAAGAAACCCTTACGCCTTTATTGCTTACGGGTTCTTTTGTTATCTGAACCAAAATCGGCTCGCCTTTTTGAAGAACCGGCACGCCGTTAATCAACTTTGGGCTTGTCGCAGTGTTTTCTTCGTCTGCTGCTGCCCGGGTTACATTGTCGTCTGCTTCATCTTCATCTATCATCGCCTGAAGCTCTTTCGTCCGCTCTCCTATATCAGAGAAGTGGAGGAAAGCGTCGTGCTTCATTCCAATATCGATGAAAGCAGCTTTAATTCCCGGCAGAACTCTGGCAACTTTGCCGAGATATACATCGCCAACCATCCTCCGGTTCTCGGAATAATCGACGAAGAAATCGACTAACTTGCCGTCTTCGGTGATCGCAACACGGGTCTGTGTCGCTGATGAATTTATTATAATTTCTTTTAACATAATGTGTTAAACTCTTTGTATTTAACAGTTTAGCTGATACCGTTAATATTTCAATATCATTTAAATATAGTTCACCCATTGCGCTTAATGAAGCACAACGGCTATAAAAGTAAAACCGGATGAAGTTTCTGAGAAACTCAATCATAAATTTTTCAAATCTTTTGTAAATTGAGGCAGCCGGCTCGATCAAAAACTCCGGCTGCCTCAAAAAAATTATTCTTCGTTTTTCTTCGCCTCTGCTGCTGCTTCTTTCAACAATGCTTTTCTGCTGAGGCTGTATTTACCGTTTTCCATACGGAGTAGTTTTACTTTTACTTTATCTCCCTCTTTGAAGTAGTCACTTACTTTTTGTACTTTCTTCAAATCAATCTCGGAGATATGCATTAACCCGGATTTTCCGGGGAGGATTTCCACGAGCGCCCCAAAATCCATCAGTTTGGTAACCACACCGTCGTATGTTTCACCAACGGTCGGCTGGGTCGTCATCAGTTTAATCCGTGTTGCTGCTGAGTTAGCGGACTCAGCGTCCGGTCCTGCAATTTGTACGGTGCCGTCATCTTCAATCGAAATGTCCACACCAAATTCTTTCTGCATCCCTTGAATTGTCTTGCCACCCGGTCCTATAATCGAACCGATTAAATCGGTAGGGATAGTTAAGGAAACAAGAGTTGGTGCAAACGGGCAAAGCTCCGGTCTCGGCTCAGCGATAGCCGAGTTCATAATCCCGAGGATGTGCATTCTGCCTTCTTTTGCCTGACGGAGAGCAATCTCCATTATTTCGAAAGATACACCCTTAATCTTAATATCCATCTGGAACCCGGTAACACCATCAGCGGTACCGGCAACTTTGAAGTCCATATCGCCAAAATGATCTTCATTCCCGAGGATATCAGAAAGAACAGCGAAAGCATCCCCTTCTTTAATTAAGCCCATTGCAATACCTGCAACAGCTTTCTTAACCGGCACGCCGCCATCCATCAGTGCGAGCGAACCCGCACAAACAGTAGCCATCGAAGAAGAACCGTTTGATTCAAGAATATCACTTACAAGCCTGATTGCATAAGGGAAATCCTTCTCATCCGGAAGCATATTCTTCAACGACCTTTCGGCAAGATTACCATGCCCAACTTCACGCCTTCCGACACCGGAATATCTTCCGACTTCACCCACGGAAAATGGGGGGAAATTGTAATGAAGGTTGAATCTTTTAACTGTTTCCTCCATCAGCCCGTCGATAATTTGCTGGTCGTTCTTCGAACCGAGCGTAAGCGTAGTTAAACTCTGTGTTTCGCCCCTGGTGAAAAGTGCGGAAGCATGAGTTCTTGGCAGCACACCCAATTCAATGGTAATCGGTCTGATTTCGTGCGTTTTTCTGCCGTCTAAACGGAGGTTTTTCTCGAGTATGCACTTTCTGATCAACTCATACTGGAAGTCGTGCAGAAACCCGTTAATTGTTCCCTCCATTTCGGGGTATTTTTCAGCAAGCGCTTCGTTAGTTTCTTTGAAAAGGGAATCGAAAGCGTCGCTTCTTTCCTGTTTAGCCATTACAGTGTTAATAATGTCCGAAAGTCTGTTGTAGGCTAACTGTTTCACTTCATTGAACAGCTCCCGGTCAACTTCTTTCGGTTCCACTGTCATTTTCGGCTTACCGCATTCAGCCACAAGCTCTTTAATGGCAGCCACAATTTTTGCAATTTGCTCCTGAGCGAACCGCAAAGCGTCAAGCATAACTTCTTCAGAGACCTGAAGCGCTTCACCTTCAACCATCATAATCGAGTCTTCAGTGCCGGCAACCACCAGTTCAAGGTCACTTTTTTCAATTTCCTCGAATGTGGGGTTCACGATAAAGCTGCCGTCCACTCTTCCAACTCTTACACCTGCAATAGGCCCCAAAAAGGGGATGTTGGAAACCGCCAGAGCGGCAGAAGCGCCACAAATTGCAATAACATCAGAATCGTTCACCCTGTCGAACGAGTGTGTTGTAGCAACTATCTGCGTTTCATTTCTGTAGTTATCGTCGAACAAAGGTCTTATCGGACGATCGATCAGCCGTGCAGTCAAAATTTCTTTTTCCGAGGGCTTTCCTTCTCTTTTGAAGAACCCACCGGGGAACTTACCAACGGCAGCCTGCTTTTCACGATATTCAACCTGCAAAGGGAAGAAATCGATCCCTTCCATCGCCTTAGGAGAAGCTACGGCGGCAACTAAAACCATTGTGTCACCATAACGCACCATAACTGAGCCTGAAGCCTGACGGGCAAATCGCCCCGTTTCAAAACTCAGTGTTTTGCCGCCAATTTCAACTTCTTTTGTGTAAATCATTTAAAACCTTACTTTCTGATATTCAATTCTTTTATTATCGCCCTGTATCTGGTGATGTCTTTTCTTATAAGATAGTCGAGAAGCCTTCTTCTCTTACCTACCATTTGCAGTAATCCCCTTCTTGAATGGTGATCTTTAGCATGAGCGTTGAAGTGGTCAGTAAGATCGTTAATTCTTTTTGTTAAAATTGCGATCTGAACTTCAGCCTTGCCCGAGTCTTTCTCGTTTGCACCATACTTCTTGATTATCTCAAGTTTTTCTTCGTTTGTCATTGTTTTTCCTGTATTACTTGTACAATCTGACCCCAGAGAGAACCGAGGTCAATTAATTAATTCTATTCTTCTTTTAATTTTAATCGATTTATAAGTATTTAATCAATTTTGAAATTATTACTCTGTTTGTTTTTATCTCTTTTCCAACAGAGCTTTTGCCTGTTCAATATCTTTCTTTATCTGCTGAACAAGATCGTCTTTAGCGATGAATCTCATCTCTCCCCTGATTCTGTCGGTAAACCTTACACGCAAATTTTTTCCGTAGAGATCGTACCCGGGAAAATCGAGGAGATGAACCTCCACAGCCAAATCCTTCAGGTTGAAGGTGGGTCTGCGCCCCACATTCACAACCCCTTTCATGGTTTTACCGTCTAATTCAACGAGTGCAGCGTACACCCCGCTTGCAGGCAGAATCTTGTTCTCCGAATCACACTCCAGATTTGCAGTTGGGAACCCAAGGTCGCGCCCTCTTTTATCGCCGTGCACCACTTCACCAAAAATTTCATACTCACGCCCGAGTAATTCAGCGGCACCCCGCACATCTCCCTCTGCAAGGCGCTTCCTTACTTGCGTGCTGCTGATATTTGATTGATTTTGCATAACAGCCTCGACATATGTTACTTTGAAACCTAATTTTTGAGCTAAACTCCTGATAAAACTTTCATCACCTTTTCGGTCTTTCCCAAATTTATGGTCGTGCCCTACGATAATCTCCTCAATTCCTGTTCCGTTCAGAATGAATTTAGAGAAGAATTCATCGGCGGTAAGTTCCGAAAATTCGTGTGTAAAATTAATAATAAAAACCTCGTCAATCCCAAGGTCCTCAAAAACCCTCAGTTTTTCAGCGGTAGTCATCAGCAGTTTGATGTCACCACCTTTGAAAACCACCTCCCGCGGATGCGGGTCAAATGTTAAGATCATCGACCTGCTGCCGGAAGCTTTTGCCTTCTCTTTCAGAATATTCAGCAGAGCCTGGTGCCCTAAGTGAACGCCGTCAAAAGTTCCAACGGTTAATACCGTTTTATCCGACTTTTGAACCTCGCTAAGGTCATGATAAATTTTCATTATATTCGTTTATATCCGAGTTCGTATTTCTGTAAATAGTGCCAAATTCGTGCAGGGTAACCGCATCTTCCACGGCGAAGCCGCCTATTTTTGTCCGCCGTAAAGAAGATAAATATGCCCCACACCCCAACTTTTCGCCCAAATCGTGCGCAAGCACCCTGATGTATGTACCTTTAGAACATAACACCCTGAAAGATACAAGAGGTGGTGCAAAAGCTGTTATCTCAAAGAGTTCCACAGTAACATTCCGCGGCTTTCTTTCAACTGTTTCACCCTTTCGGGCGAGCGTATAAAGCCGCTTGCCCTCTTTCATCACCGCAGAATACATCGGCGGTACCTGCTGAATTTCACCCGTTAGCTCAGAAGCAGCGGCTTGTGTTGCTTCACGGGTAATGTGCCCCGCCTCTTTAACGATGTGCACCTCAGTTTCACTGTCCATCGAGGGGGTTTGCTCTCCCAGAATTATCGTGCCGGTGTACTCTTTCGGCAAACCCATAAAAGACTCAATCTTTTTGGTCGATTTTCCTGTGCACACAATCAAAAGCCCTGTTGCTTTCGGATCAAGTGTGCCGGCGTGCCCAATTTTTTTTATTTTAATAATTCTTCTTAACCGATAAATAACATCAAATGATGTAAGTTCTAACGGTTTATCGATAAGAATCGTTTCCCCCCTTAAAAAATCGATGTTACTGTAGCTCGTTACTTGCCGAGTTATCATTTTTATGAATTTCTTTTAACAGATTTTCAATCTTTTCAACTCGATCTGCAGTGTCATCAATGTAAAATCTAAGCTCAGGCATATACCGCACTCTTATCTTCCCGGCAAGCTCGTGCCTTATTCCGGGAGTATCTGCGGTTAATTTAGCAAGAACACTTTCTCTCTCCGATCTTTCAAAAACCGAGAAATAGACTTTGGCTAACCTGAGATCGGCGCTCATCTTGACACCCGTGATGGTTATCATCCCAAGCCCACTGCCGCTGTAACGGGTTAGAAAAATCATCCCTAACTCATCTTTTACCTGATTTGCAAGTCGTTCTGCTCTGTGTCCCATACCTCTCCTTCTGCTGTATTGAAGAAACTCCGGTTTTTAACTTCCCGATATTACCTGAAATTATTTTCCTGATATTAACAAAGTTAAACTTTCCGATATTACCCGGGACTAATTGCCCGGTATTATCAGCGGTTAATCAAGTTTCTTCTTTGTTTCTATTACCTTGAAACCTTCAATAATATCGCCGACTTTAAGGTCGTTAAAATTTTGAATGCTGATACCGCACTCGTAGTTCGAATCAACCTCTTTTACATCGTCTTTAAAGCGCTTCAACGAAAGTATCTCGCCGGTGAAGATTACCAACCCGTCGCGTACTACACGAACACGGTCGTTTCTTGTTATCTTGCCGTCTAAAACATAACAACCGGCTACAGTTCCAACTTTGGGCACCTTGAAAGTATCCCTTATTTCCACTGTAGCAGTGATTTCCTCGGAAAGAATCGGCGAAAGCATCCCTTCGAGTGCCTGTTTAACTTCGTTGATTGCATCGTATATAATGCTGTAAATCCTGATATCTACATTTTGCGTTTCCGCCAACTTTCTGGCGGACATATTCGGGCGCACATGGAACCCAATAATGATAGCATTAGACGCATTTGCAAGCAAAACATCACTTTCCGAAATTGCACCAACGCCTTTGTGAATAACTTTCACTTTCACTTCTTCGGTTGAAAGTTTAAGCAGCGAATCGGAAACGGCTTCAACTGAACCGTCAACATCCGCTTTCACAATAACCGGAAGTTCACTCACACCGCCGATTTGTATCTGGCGCGAAATCTCGTCAAGTGTAATGTGTTTAACCTGCTTACTGTCAAGTTCTCTTTTCAGTTGCTGCCGCTTAAGAGCGATTTCACGGGCGATTCTTTCGGTTTCAACCACAATAAACTGATCGCCCGCCTGCGGCGCACCTTCAAAACCCAGCACTAAAACGGGGGTGGATGGGGGGGCTTGGTCTAATTTATTGTTCCTTTCATCGAACATTGCCCTTACTCTGCCGTGCTGATTACCGCAAACAAAAATATCACCTTGCCTTAGCGTCCCTTTTTGGATCAATATTGTGGCGGTTACGCCTCTGCCTTTATCCAACTGCGACTCAATAACCACGCCCCGTGCTTCACGGTTTGGGTTGGCTTTCAAATCGAGCAATTCTGCTTCAAGCAGTATCTTTTCCAATAAAAGATCGATATTCAGACCTTTTTTAGCAGATATTTCAACACTTTGGTATCTTCCGCCCCACTCTTCAATCAGAACATTTCTTTCGGCAAGTTGTTGCTTAATCTTTTCGATGTTTGCAGCCGGCTTATCTATTTTGTTAATAGCAACAATAATCGGAACATTTGCCGCCTGAGCATGCGAAATTGCCTCAACTGTCTGAGGCATCACTGCGTCGTCAGCCGCAACAATCAAAATAACAATATCAGTTACCTGTGCACCACGAGCACGCATCGCAGTGAACGCCTCGTGACCCGGCGTATCCAAAAATGTGATGTAGTGCCCCGGTTTAACCTCAACTTTGTAAGCACCGATATGCTGTGTAATTCCACCGGACTCGCCGGCAACCACATTAGCACTTCTGATATAATCAAGCAGCGAGGTTTTTCCGTGGTCAACATGCCCCATTATTGTAACAACCGGTGACCTGCTCTCCAAATCTTCCGGATCGTCCTCGGTGTCAAGAAGCGCTTCATCGCTGTACTCTTCTTCAAGTTCAATTTCATATCCAAATTCATCAGCTACAAGCGTTATGGTGTCAAGCTCGATTCTCTGGTTTATCGAAACCATCAGCCCAAGCGCAATACACTTGGAAATTACTTCGCTAACCTGCACATTCATAACATTTGCAAGTTCGGAAACTGACATGAACTGGTTAACTTTTATAATTTTTTCTTCAAGTCTCTTTTGTTCATCCAACCGTTCCTGAATTTCCTGGCGCTCTTTTCTCTTTTTCTTTCGAAGTGAAGCACGGGATGAAATAACAGAATCTTCAGCTTCCTGCATAGTTTTTCTTATCGATTCACGAACCTCTTTCTCGTCGATCTCAATCTTTTTGCCTTTTATTCTCTTCCCGGGAGCCGTTTCTTCAATAATTTCTTCACGCTTCTTCCCTCTGTTTTTCTTCTTCTTTTTTCTTCCTTTTTTATCATCGGAATCAGTTGAAACGGGGGTGGTTTTTTCTAATGGTGTTTTAGCGGAGGGTTCGGAAGCGGTGGCTTCGGGCTGTGGTTCTTTCTCAGGCATCTTACCGAGAATTTTCAAACCTAAGCGTTTGCCGGTTCTCGGGTCAACATCAAAGCGCCGGGGTGTTCTTTTCCCCGTTTCTTCTTTTGTTTTTTCTTCTGTTTCAACCTCATCAGGTTTAATTAAAGCTTCAATTTCAGGTGAAACAGTATCCTCAGGTGCTTCGCTGACGGTTTCCTGTTCTTCTTTCTCTTTTAACTTCTTCTTCCAGGTCTGTTTTGCAGGTTCTTTCCCTTCTCCCCTGGCTTTTTCTTCGGTTTCGGCCTGTTTATCCGTAGCGGGCGTTATATCAGTGGCTATGGTCGTAACGGCTTCGGAAACTTCCGTCGCAGGCTGCACTTCAGCAACAACTTCATCGGGCTTCTTCTCAGTCTCTTCAACTTTCGCAACCTCCTGAACAGCCGGCTGCACCTCTGTTGCGGATACTTTCTCTTCTGACGGTTTGCTTTCCGTATCTTTCCCTTCAACCGCTTTCGGTTCTTCCGGTTTCTCTTCAGCAACTTTCGGCTCCTCTGCCTGAGGTTCACTACCACCTAAGAATTTTTTGTTAAATTCTTCAAGTTTTTGATAATGCTTCTCGGAGCGCTCCATATCCTTCTTGAACTGGACTTTAACCTCTTCGATCATCTCAGGGGTAAGAAGCGAATTCACCGTCTTTACATTGTGCCCTTTCTTCTTCAAATGATCAAGTATTGCGTTAGCAGATATATTAAACTGCGAGGCAAAATTATGAATTCTTATTTTTTCGTCTTTTTTTTCAGACATCTGTCTCTTGTCCTGTCTTTCTAATCCTGCATTCTTTTCTTCAGGATATCGATAATTCTGTTGACCTGTTCCTCATCATCGTCAAAAATCTCGAGCAGGTCTTTTCGCTCAGCTTTAAGGGCATCGACCACATAGTCGAACCGGTTTGCAATCAATTTGTCGTAAACCTCTGCGCCCAGTTCAGCTTTACATTCGATGAGTTCAACTTCTTCATCGTAATCTTCAATCTCTTTTTCAATCCTGTGGAAATCGATGTTGTAACCGCTGATTTCCATCGCTAAACGGATGTTAACACCGTTTCTTCCCACAATAACCGCCGCCTGCGACGAGTCAGCATATATAATTGCATTGCGGTTTTCAGGGTCAATTTCTATGTTTTTCAACTTACCCGGAGCTAAAGCTCTGCTGATTAAAAGAACAGGGTCTTCTGCGTATGGGAATACATCGATGTTCTCGCCGGCAAGCTCTTTAATAATTGAGTGTATCCTAACGCCCTTCATCCCAACACAGGCACCAACAGGGTCAACCCTTTTATCCATCGACTCAACAGCAACTTTTGCTCTCTCTCCGGCTTGGCGGGCAATTTTTCTGATCTCTATTATACCGTCGTAAACCTCCGGCACCTCTATTTCAATAAGCCTTTTCAGCAGCTCGTTGTCTGCCCTCGAGATAATAATTTCAGGACCACTCTTCCCGCGCCTTACTTCTTTAACAATAGCACGGATAGTGTGCCCTTTGTGGTAGCGCTCGTGCGGAATCTGCTCCTCTTTCGGAAGTATCAGCTCATTCTTGTTATGGTTAACCAGTACATCATTTTTTCTGATCTGATAAACATCACCGATAACAATTTCACCAAGAAGCCTGTTGTACTCGGTAAGTATAATCTCTTTTTCAATCTCACGGATACGCTGGTTGAGGCTCTGCTTTGCTAAGTTTATAAGCCTTCTGCCGAAAGTCGAAAGTTTCAGTTGTTCAACATATTCGTCGCCAATGTCAAGTTCATCCTCGTTGCCAAGGCGCTCAACTTCTTCAAGGCTGATCTGCTTTTCAGGGTCTTCAACCTCCTCAACAATCTCTCTGATCAGAAAGATTTCGATATCACCCTTATCCATGTTGACAACAACGGAGTAGTTGCTCTCTTCTCCGTATTTTTTTCTGACGAGCAACCCAAAGATATCTTCAATGATACCATGAAGCACATCCTTGTCAACTCCTTTTTCTCTAACCATCGCCGCAAACGATTCAACTATGTCTGCGTTCATTTCTGTTTTTCCTCCGTTAGAAACTTACTTTTACCTTGGCTGCCTTAATTTGGTTAAAGCCAATCGTTTGTGATTCTTTGTTAACTTCAAATGTCAATTTGTCTTCTTCAATCGAAAGAAGTGTACCTTTCATTTTTTTTATCTCTTCACCTTCGGAATAAGAAACCTCAAAATTTCTTCCTATGTGTTTCGTATATTGCTTCAGGAAAACAAGCGGTCTGCTTACCCCCGGTGAAGAAACTTCAAACCTGAAAGGTCCCTCGATCAAATCTTCATTTTCTATCTCTTTAGAAGCCCGGCGGCTTATAAGAGCACAAATATCCACGGTTACACCCTCTTCACCATCGATGTAAAGTTCAATCACTTTCACCTTACCTTCACCTCGTGAAACAAAGTCGATGAACATCATCCCGTGTTCTTCAACAATTTGCGCGCAAATTTCTTTAATTCGTGCTGTATTATCGCTCATAAATGCTTTCTAAAAAAAAACGCCCTTTCTCCGTAGGGCGAATATTCAGACTACAAATATAGCAATTTTTACAAAAATAACCAAAAAAAGGGGCTAAATTCGGTTGCCTTCGTTTGATTTTTTCTCACTGTTTTTGGTGAGCCTGAACTCCGCCATTTTATTCTTTACTCTCTTTGTCAGCTCAATAGTGTAGCCTTGATACTCCACCGTGTCCCCCGGATTAAGAATCTTCCCCGTAATGTCTGAAACGAAGCCTGCGAATGTTGTGTATTCCTCCGACTCCGGAAATTCACTCTCTAAAATTTCATTCAGATCGTCAATATCAACATTCCCCAGAATAATGAAAGAACCGTCACCCAGACGGCTGATTTCAGCCGGTGCGTCGGGCGCTTTTTGTGTAATATCCCCAACAATTTCACCGAGAATATCCTCCAATTTTATTATCCCCTCAGTACCGCCATATTCATCGGCAACAATCGCCGTTCTGATTCCCTTTAACTGCATCTCTTTCAAGATTTCGGATATGTGCTTTGTCTCAGGAACGAAGTGTGGCGGCTTAACTGCCCGCTCAACCCGATAGTCGTTGTTTACGATATAACTTCGCATTAACTCTTTCACATTTACAACACCCGTTATATTATCGACCGAGCCTTCAAAAATCGGAACGGAATTGTAGCCCGCCCTGATAATTGCCTTAAAATCTTCCTGCGGGTTACCCGTCAGTTCAACAGCCGCCATTTCAGTACGCGGAATCATTACATCGTATGCTGTCAGGTCGTGAAATTCCAGCACATTTTCCAGTATTTCGTGCTCTTCTTCCTCTAATTTTCCCTTTTCAAGCCCGGCATCCAACAATTTTCTGATGTGCTCTTCAGAAATTAAAGTTATTGAATAGTTCGGCTCAGCCTTGAAAAGTTTCAGTAATCTGCGAACAGGACTTTTTAAAACAGGAGTGAAAATTTTGCTCGTGAAGTCTATTACAATCAAAATGTGGTAGGTGAAACGAACTATCTTTTCAGGATACCCCTCGCCAAATCCGCGAGGAATATAGACGGAAAGAAGCCAAAATAGCAATGCTATAACCGCCGAAGTTACTATTATAGTGAGCCATTTAATGTAATCATCCGTGGGAATGCCCAACGAGTTGAGGTAAGAAATTAAATAACTCTCAATTACAAAAAGACCGATCGCAAGAAGAGCATATCGTAAGATTTCGGCGGTTTCGTAGATGTTACGGGAGTTCTCCCTGAATTGTTCTAACTTTTCGGAATAGGGGTCGTCTTCCCCCGGTTTTTCTTCCTCAGGGTAAGCCAGCAGAACGGTTTCAGCAAGCGTTATTCCCATCCCGATTAATAATACCGCAACTACTGCGGCGATTAAAGAAAGCATTTCTTAGTTTGTTGAGTGATCTCTCTTTTTTTCAAATTCAGATTACAAAATTCAGAAGATTATTATTTTTCGTGCAATTCCACAACCAAAAATTGCCGGTTATATATCATCTATTGTTACTTCTCAACTAACGAAAGTTTCGAAGGGTTTTTCGACAGACAACCGTCATATATCAACTAAGGTTACTTCTCAACTATTTTTACTTACGGCAATTATTTACAACCCGGGCGGGGTTTTTTAGCCCCTCCCCAAGCGTTAAAGATCGTTAAAATTTTCAAAAAATATTAAACTTCTTATTCCGGGCTGCAAAGCAGATATTCCTAACTGCAGCCACTGGTTGCCCCGCAAGTCATACACTTAAGGCAGGTACCGTTTCGCACCATTGTCATGCTGTTGCACTCGGTGCAGATATCCCCGGTGTAACCTTTTTCTCTGGCTCTTTCCACCTGAATTTTCACGGCATTTGCCTGTGTATTAAGAAATTTTGAAGTGGTTTCTTTCGCTGCAGACGAAGTAAGTTTTGTGTTATAGTCAATCGACTCTTTCGGCGCCACTTCAATATAGTTTTCACTGACTATTTCTTCACTCTCAAACTCGTCGGAAGATTTCCCCGATTTGCCCGGTGAAAGAAGATCGTCTGCATTCACATGCGCCAAATCGTACCGGTTTAAGTAGGTTACCGCAAGTTCGCGGAATATATAATCAATCACGGAAGTTGAAAATTTTATTCGCTGGTTGCCCGTTACTACCCCGGAAGGCTCGAACCGGGTGAATACAAATGCATCAACAAACTCTTCCAACGGCACGCCGTGCTGCAAACCAAGCGAAATGGAAATCGCAAAACTGTTCAGAAGGCTTCTTACAGTTGCGCCCTCACGGTGCATATCAATGAATATTTCGCCAAGCTGCCCGTTATCATACTCGCCCGTTCGGATGTACAACGACTGCCCGTTAATCTTCGCCTTCTGCGTATATCCTTTTCTGCGATCCGGAAGCCTCCGCCGTTTCGCTATGTATCTGTGGATTATCTTCTCGGCAACTTTTACTATGTTGTTTTCTTCCTGTGCCTCAAAAATTTCCTGAATATCATCGTCAATCAGCGAGTTTAACGGCTGCGAGAGCTTAGAACCATCCCGGTAAAGCGCATTTGCTTTCAGACAGAAGTTCCACGACTGCAGGTAAGCGTCTTTTACATCATCAACTGTGGAATGATAAGGCAGATTAATGGTTTTCGATATTGCGCCTGAGATGAACGGCTGCGCAGCCGCCATCATTTTGATGTGAGCCATCGCTTTCAGGAAACGGGTGCCTTTCTTTCCGCATTTGTTTGCGGTATCAAATACGGGATAATGCTCAAATTTAAGATATGGTGCCCCTTCAAGCGTCATTGTACCGCAGACATAATCGTTCGCCGATGAAATTTCCTGACGGGAGAACCCAATCTTTTTCAACAGATTAAAATCAGGCGAATCTATCTCTTCCTTAGTTATTCCCATTCCTCTTAAAAATTCAACGCCAAGTGTATATTTATTGAAAGCAAAAGAAATGTCAAAAACAGAGGGCATCTGCGCTTCAATGGTTGAAATTGCTTCATCCGTAAACCCTTTTGCTTTAAGCGATTCCGCATTTATGTAAGGGCACCCCTCAAGTGAACCTGCACCTACGGCATATTTTATAATCTCGTTCCTCTCCCTCTCACTGTAACCAAGCCTTTTAAGTGCCGGAGGTACCGACTGGTTGATAATCTTGAAATAACCACCACCCGCTAATTTCTTAAATTTAACCAATGCAAAGTCAGGTTCTACACCGGTAGTGTCACAATCCATCAGAATACCGATTGTACCCGTGGGGGCAATTACCGTAACTTGCGCGTTTCTGAACCCATACTTTGTGCCAAGCTCTACTGCTTTGTCGGCATCTTCACGGGCAGCATCAAGCAAATCGGAGGGGCACTTCGCCGGGTCAATCCCCAGAGGAGTTATGCTAAGCCCTTCATATTCTTCAGCCGGAGCGTTCACCGCCGCACGACGGTGGTTTCTGATAACGCGAAGCATGTGCTCGCGGTTTCTTTTATATGCTTCAAATGTGCCAAATTCTTTCGCCATTTCGGCACTGGCAATATAAGCTGAAAAGTGCATTATCGCCGTTAAAGAACCCGCAATTGCAAAGGCTTCTTCACTGTCGTATGGGATACCCTGCTGCATCAGCAATGCACCCAGATTTGCATAACCCAAACCAAGTGTGCGGAATTTATAACTCAACTCCGCAATTTCTTTGCTGGGGAACTGCGCCATAAGCACGCTTATCTCAAGCGTAAGTGTCCACAACTTCGAAGCGTGACGGTATGCTTTAATGTTAAACTTGTTTTGTTCAGCATCGTAAAATTTTAAAAGGTTTAGCGAAGCTAAGTTGCAGGCAGTGTCATCCAAAAACATATATTCACTGCACGGGTTAGAGGCGTTAATTTCGCCGTCTTCCGGGCAGGTGTGCCACTCGTTTATTGTGGTGTGGAATTGCAGCCCGGGGTCCGCACAGTTCCAGGCAGCAAAAGAGATTTCTTCCCATAAGTCCCTTGCGCGCAAAGTTTTACAAGGCTTAGGCTTTCTGCCTTCGGCTTTCGCCTTTTTCTTTTCGGTTCTCCAGTAAAGGTTCCAGTCGCCATCTTCAATAATTGCACTCATGAAGGAGTTAGGCACCCGGATCGAGTTGTTCGAGTTCTGCCCCGAAACCGTTGTGTATGCCTCGGAATTCCAGTCTGTGTCATAAATTGGGAACTCAATTGAAGTGTAACCGAGCTTCGCCAAACGGATAACGCGCTCGATGTAATTATTCGGTACAAGCGCTTTTTTAGCCTCGATAACGGCTTTTTGCAGTTTTAAATTCAGTTTTGGGTTGAACCTGTCGTTCTCAGGGTGCTCTGCATAGCAGGCTTTCATAATGTTGTTGAGGTGCAGGTTGTTAAGTTTTGAACCTGTAACCAAAGCGGCAACTTTTTGCTCTTCAACAACTTTCCAGTTAACAAACTCTTCAATGTCAGGGTGGTCCAAATCCAAACACACCATCTTTGCGGCTCTTCTTGTCGTGCCGCCCGATTTTATAGCCCCGGCTGATCTGTCGCCAATCTTTAAAAATGACATCAGCCCTGAGGATTTACCCCCACCGCTGAGCGGTTCGTCATTCCCGCGAAGTCGGCTGAAATTTGTGCCGGTTCCCGAACCATATTTGAACAACCGTGCCTCGCGAACCCACAGGTCCATTATGCCCCCGTCGTTAACTAAATCATCACTAACCGACTGAATGAAGCACGCATGCGGTTGCGGATGTGTGTAGGCATCGTCGGAAGCCACCAGTTCACCCGTCTTATAATCAACATAGTAGTGCCCCTGAGACGGACCCGAAATACCATACGCCCAGTTCAAACCGGTGTTGAACCACTGTGGCGAGTTCGGTGCCGCCATCTGATTTGCCAGCATGTAGTACATCTCGTCGTAGTAAGCGCGGGCGTCGTCTTCGTTGTTGAAATATCCGGCTTTCCAACCCCAGTATGCCCAGTTACCAGCAAGGCGATGGAAGACCTGACGGCTGTCTGTCTCCGATGTAAATCTTTCGTTTTCAGGGAGTTTTAGCAGGTTTTCATTATCCGGCACAGATGCCTGAAGCCACTCGGGCACACCTTCTTCATGAACTTTTTTCAGCAGTTTAGGCACACCGGCTTTACGAAAATACTTCTGCGCAAGGATATCAACCGCAACCTGAGACCATGCCGAAGGCACAAGAATATTCTGCATCGAAAAAATCAGTTTACCGTCGGGGTTCCTGATTTCAGAATTTCTTGGTTGATAGTTCAGTGACACCCTCCCGTTGTTCTGATCTTTTTTCGTAAATTGTCTTGATATTTTCATGCTGTAGTTGTTCCTGTTCCTAAATAATCCGCATTAATGTTCAGATGAAAGTTAAACAAAAATTAATAAAAAAAAGTACCCAAAAGTGTTGAGTGAAAAACTTCGATTCGGTTGATGATGTGGAAACCACCCTATGGCAGCCGAAGTGTGCAGGGTGGTGAAAAGATCCTTTGTCAGCCGTGGGATTTTGTAACCCAAAATTAAGCACATATTTTCAATTGAACAAATTAAATTTTGTTCACTCTTAATTATGCTTCAAAATCAAACTTTATTTTTATCATTACTTCTTTGGCTTATCAATATATTTCAATATTTTAAAATTGCCGTCGGGAGAAAAAACCAAAACTTATTTTTATTTTCGTCCGTTCAACCGATTTTATTGACCGTTCACTATTTTTTTTATGATTGGAAAAATATTTTACCTTATATAGCAATAGAAAAATTTTAAGTTTTTGAAGACGAGGTTATAATGTCGAGAGTTCAATCACAAACAGCAAGAATTTTGATCGGTGCCGGATTGATTATAGTCGGGTTGCTCTATTTCCTGAGAGAAATCGACTATATTCACATAGACCTTACCGATATGCTCTTTTCTACACCGATGGTTGTTTTTGTTATTGGGTTAATCTTACTCGTCAATTCACGCAGAAAAGCAATTGCTATTATTTTAATTTCAATCGGTGTGGTTGGCTTTACCTTAAAAGCTTTCAACCAAGACCTCTCCGGCTTTACCATTCCGGTTGCTTTGCTCGCTATTGGTTTCTATATTATCTATAACCACATCGAAAAACAGAGAGAAAACCAACTCGGGGTACGAGACAGCTCCGAGCCGGGCGGATTTAACGCTTCAGCAAAAGATAAAATTGACGAAATGGCGATCTTTGGCGGAAGTAAAAGAATACTCAACAGCAAAAATTTTCAGGGCGGCAATATCACCGTTCTGTTTGGGGGAATGGAACTTTTCTGCCGCGATTGTGAACTCGCTGACCAGGATGAAGTTATTATCGACCTGTTCGTTATGTTCGGCGGGTGCGACTTTGTGGTGCCACCACACTGGAATGTGAAAATTGATGTGGTCTCTCTCTTCGGTGGTTTCTCAAGTAAAAAACTTGACTATAAATCAGTGGAAGTTGACGACTCTAAAACTTTGGTAATCAAAGGGATGGTGCTTTTCGGTGGCGGCGAAATGAAAATCTTCTGAGGTTTTCTCACAAATCTGTTACCCAATAAAGCCCGGTTTTATACAGCGTAGCATTAGATTCTTTCCCGGCGCTACACGCGCAAATTTCTAAGTTGTGAGTGCATTGCACATGCTTATAAAGCGTAGTGCGAGGTTTTTTCGCGGCGCTACTTCCGCTTTAATCTCCGGAGTAGCCAAAGGTTAAAAGAAGAAGCCGAAAGTTAATACCTGTTTATAAATTCAGATTCAATTTAGATATATCTATTTCGCCGGTTATTTCTCTGTATTCACCCCCGGTAAAACGATCCGAAGACATTTTCCGGTAAAGTTCTTCCTTACTCATAAAATCCGGCAGATAGTAAATTTTCACCCTGTCACGGTTTGAAACCGACCAGTTCAGAATAATTCTCATCCTTTCGTAATCTTCATCTGTTGGCATCAGGTCAAGTCGTTTGTTTCCGTCAAAATAATCATCCAAGGCGTTCTCAAAATTGTCGTAACCACCGGTTGAAAGCCCCCTTATATATACTTTCCCTTCAATTAAAAGGAAATAATCGCAGGCGCCTCCTTCGCCTGAAACCGAAATTAAAACCGAAGCACGGTTAACCGGTTCCCGCAACAAAGAAGACCTATAGACCTGCTTAAGTACCAAGTCAACAGTCCGTTTAACTTCCGCTGCCAACTCAAATTTCAGATTTGCCGAGTAATCACTCATCTTCGCTATAAGTTGTGCCACCAGATCGCTGTTTTTCCCCGCCATAAAGTCATAAAATCTCTTCAGCTCTGCTTTGTATGCTTTCGCAATTTGCTTTTGGTTTTCAGATGTAATCTCACAAGGCGCCAGACAACGCCCGATCGTGGCAAGGAAGCAAACCCGCCCTTTGCTAAACTCCTTGTCATCGCAGGTGCGCAGTTGAAACGATTTTTCGGCAATTTCCAAAATTTCTTCCGATTTGCTCCGCGAAATGAAGAGTCCAAAATAGTCGTTCCCGTCAAGATCAAACCGGTTTACAATTTCAAGTCGGGGGAACGGATGGCTCAAACTGACACGAATAAAAAATTTATTGCCGTAATTTTTGAGCATAATATTGTGCTGCGGGCGGTGTTTTTTTATCAGAAGTGCCTCTTTCACCAACGCCATCACTTCAGTTGAAGTGGTTTCGTAGCAAAGCTTTACGGCAGTTCCCAGAATAAGTTTGCTCTTGCCTGCTGCATTATCCGTAAGGTGTTGTGAAAGCCGTTTTTTAAGCGATTTCGACTTTCCGATGTAAATTATGTTGTCGTTTCCGTCCAAAAACCAATAATTACCCGGAAGGTCCGGAATTGCCGGTATCTCCAAACCAACACCCTCGAGCAACATCGGAAATTTGCGAGAAATCTCCCGCGGGGGAACATATTGAAAACTTAAAAGCTCCTGAAGCCGGCTGAGTTGATATTCTTTCTGAAGCTTTTCTTTAACTTTCAGAAAAATCTCTGCCGTTGCAAGTGCGTCTGCATAAGCACGATGTGCGCTACCTTCAGGGATTTGAAGGTGCCTGCGAACTGAATCCAATTTTTTTGACTTTAACTGCGGAAACAACCTTTGAGCTGCACGAAGTGTGCAGAAAGTAAGCGGTCGGAAACTTTCGAAACCCGCCCGGTAAAACTCAGCTTCCAAAAATTTTATGTCGAACTGTATGTTATGCCCCACTATAACCGAGCCTTCTATAAGGTCCATTATCTCTGTGGCGTTATCCTCAAAGAATGGGGCATCTTCCAAATCTTCATCACGGATGCCCGTCAGTTCGATTATAAAGGGGTCTAACCTCATTCCGGGGTTAAAAAAGGATTTAACCTCGGCTACAATTTCCCCCCTTTCAATGCGGTAGCCGGCAAACTCGATGATTCTACCATACGAAGCGCTAAGCCCCGTTGTTTCTACATCCAGCACGGTGTAGGCAACATCATCAATATCTTTTTGATAGAGAATTTCAGGGTTCAACAACTCGCCTTTGGTGAAATTTTTACAGCAGGTTTCAAACTATTCGCTTAAGAAAATTTTTTGTTATCCGGTTTGCCTGTTTGCCTCAGGTAATTCTTCTCTTCAAGAGGCAAGGGTTACAATTTTGAAAAACCATTCCCGGAAAATTGATAATTTTAAAATTTAATTTAAGATAACTGCACTATAACAGTAACCCCAATCCGTTTATCCTTTTTATTGCTGTTTATTCACAATTAAATATTAATTTTGCTGAGAATATTTTTGGAGATGATGTGAAAAATTTCAACAACAATTTATTAATCAAGATTAAAAAATCAGCACTCTGTTCAGCTTCTGTCGGGCTGCTCTTTTTGCTTACCGCCTGCAATTCCAACAAAGAAGTTTCTTCTCATTTTTCAACTGACCCTGAAAAACCGGTTGCCGGTGAAGAATTTACCGTCTCTTTCGATGCCTCCGGCACTAAAGTGGCAAATTCCGATGAACTTACGATGCTCGTTTTTGAACATACAAACAACGAGCCGATTGCCGGCGAAGTGAAAATGAAAAAAGACGGCAGCAACTGGAAAGCATCGTTTAAATCGCAACCCGGAACCCGTTCTCTCGTCGTGGCTTTCAAAAGTGGAGACAACCTCGAGAATAACGAGAAAAAAGGCTTCAGAATTCAACTCTACGAGAAAAACGGAGACCCTGTTAAGGGCGCTGACGCAGCCTATGTAGATTTCATGCGGAATTATGGCTCTGTTGCCGATTTTTCAGTTAAAAACAAAGAATTATTCAAACTGATTAACAGTGAATTTGTGGTTAACCCTCAGTTCAAAGTGCAATACTATCCTGTATATATCAGCCTGCTACGCAGAATGAAACCCGACATTTCTGACAGTTTGATTAAAGCAGACCTCGATCAGTTTGCCGCAGTGAAAGAACCCGATGAAATGCACTTGGTGGCGCTTACAGCCGGGTACAGGATGCTTAAGGATAACGAGACTGCCGAAAAATATATGCAAACCCTCAGCGAAAAATTCCCAAAAAACCCGTTGGTTGCAGAAGAAAATTTTATGACTCTGTGGCAGGAAGAAAATCTTCAGAAACAAAAAGATCTACTGTTGCAATTCGTCAAAGATTTTCCGAACTATAAATACATCGACATGGCAGCCGACAAATATTTGGGGGCTTTCGCAAAAGACAAAGACTGGACGGCAGTTGAAAAGGAAATTTCAGAATTAGGCGTTGTGCCTTCAGCCGTTTTTTACAACAAAACTGCGCAGAAATACCTTTCGGGTAAAGAGCAAAAATCTGAATTGGCGCTGCAAATTATCAACACAGGAATTGAAAAGGCAGAAAAAGAAAAGAAAGAGATGAATTATAAATGGCTTTCCACGCCTGCCTCACTCTATCTCGAAGAACTTAATAACAACCTGAGTATGCTTAATTACACAAAAGGGTTGGCTCAAAAATCACTCGGAGACTACGCTGAAGCGCTCGCTTCCTTCAAAACATCTGCCGAACTTTCTAAGATGAAAGATGTTTCAGTGTTGCCTGAATATTTTGCCGCTCTCGACCTTGTCGGTAAAACTGAAGAAGCCTTAGAACTCGCTAAAAAATCAAAGGCGGAAGGAGTTTCTAACAAGGTAATCGACTCGCTGATTGCAAAATTTTACACCCAAACTAAGGGTGATAACAAAGGTTTAGACGAGTTGATGGCGGAACTTAATAAAAAAGCCGAAAATGTTATCTCTGAAAAACTAAAAAAAGAGTACCTTGATATTCCGGCGAACGATTTTACCCTGACTGACCTCGGCGGGCAACAGGTAACTCTTTCAAAACTGCGCGGAAAAGTGGTTATTCTCGATTTCTGGGCTACCTGGTGCGGGCCGTGTATAGCTTCGTTCCCAACGATGAAAAAGGCAACCGAAAAATATGCCGACGACCCTAAAGTGGTTTTCCTTTTTGTTAACGCATGGGAAACCGCAAAAGACAAAAAGCAAAACGCTCAAAATTTTATGACCTCAAAAGGTTACAATTTCCATGTTCTGCTTGATGAAAACGATAAAGTGATTACCGATTATGAAGTGTCGGGGATTCCCACAAAATTCATCATCGACGGCGGCGGTAAAATCAGGTTTGAATCAATTGGGTTCGATGACAACGAAGAAGAAATGCTTAAAGAAATAGACCTGATGATTAAAATGGCGAAGTAAGCCGGTAACCGTAAAACTTATCAGTTAATAATGGCGAAGTATGCCGGTAACTGCAAAACTTATCAGTTAATAATGGCGAAGTATGCCGGTAACTGCAAAATATAAATTCAGAGCTGAAAAAAACAAAATGCCGCTTCTGAACCGGAAGCGGCATTTCATTTTTCATAAAAGTATTTTTACAGAGGTTAATTTTTTTGCAAAGGGGCTGAGGTAACGCGCAGTACTATTTAAAAATATTTTTAAATCGGCTGCCGCCCATAAAGGTTCTTGAGTAATACTCCGTCTTAAAAGAGGAAACAATAACCCCTTGTTTGGTGCTTGCGTGTGCAAAATAGCCGTTACCAAGGTAAATGCCAACATGACCGGGACGCGAGGCGGGGCGGGTATCGAAAAACACCAAATCACCCAACTTCAAATCTTCTATTTCCTTGATTCTTTCCCCCTGCGTGAATTGATCGCGTGCAATTCTGAAAAGAGGAAAATCGAAAAATTCTTCAAAAACAAGTTTCGTGAACCCCGAGCAATCCAGCCCATTGCTTGTATTTCCGCCCCACACATACGGCACACCAAGATATTTAACAACCGCCATCATAAGTTTATCCTGAGTTTCATCCAACCTTTGGTTATCCGTTAGGATTTGATCCATCGAGACCAATTCCTGCTCGGGCAGGTAATAGTCACCCTCTGAATCATTTTCAGGGTCATCAGTTGAGTCGGCAGCCAATCTTTCATTTTTATTATCATCTTCAGAATTGCCGGGAATGTTTCTGCCGTCGGTTTCTTCAGGTTTTTCCGATGACTGCGGAATGCGACTATCTTCCACCTGTGTTTCCGGCGTTTTATTAACATTCTGATCCTGCGGAATGCGGCTATCCTCTGCCTGTGTTTCCGGCGTTTTATTAACATTCTGATCCTGCGGAATGCGGCTATCTTCTGCCTGTTTATTCGAATCATTGCCTTTGCTCTGATTTTGAAAATTACCCGCCGGGTCAGCGTTTCCGCGCCCGGCGACCGACTGAATATTTGAACAGCCGGCAAAAAGCAATACCGTAACGGCAATGAAAAGATTTCTCAGTAGGTTTTTGTTAAGAGCCAAGATAAGCCTTCAGATTTTTGGTCTTCGGGTTCCTCTGCAGCCTTCTGATAGCTTTTTCTTTTATTTGTCTTACTCTCTCACGGGTCAGATTAAATTTCTCCCCAATCTCTTCCAAAGTAAGCGAATGTTCTTTGTTTAACCCAAAATAAAGCCTTATTACTTCCGCTTCCCGTTCAGTCAAAGCTGAAAGCGCACGGCTTATTTCTCTTTTTAACGATTCCGACATCAGCGTATAGTCAGGCATCGGGTGTTGTTCGTTCTGCAACACATCCAACAGCCTGTTATCTTCACCCTGTGCAAAAGGTGCATCCACCGAAACATGCCTTCCCGAAATTTTTAGCGTATCGGCAACTTCGTTAACATCCATCTCAACTTCTGCTGCAATTTCTGAAGCACGCGGCTCCCGCTCATACTCCTGCTCCAACTGGCTGAATGCCTTCGTTATCTTATTGAGCGCACCGACACGGTTTAAAGGCAAGCGTACAATTCTCGACTGCTCTGCAAGTGCCTGCAGGATCGACTGTCTGATCCACCACACTGCATAAGAAATAAATTTGAAGCCTCGGGTTTCATCAAAACGACGCGCCGCTTTAATTAAACCAAGGTTCCCCTCGTTAATCAGATCGCCAAGTGAAAGCCCCTGGTTCTGATATTGTTTCGCTACGGATACTACGAAGCGGAGATTCGCTTTCGTTAACATCTCGAGCGCTAATTGATCTCCGTTTTTTATACGAATGGCAAGTTCTATCTCCTGGTCAGGAGTAAGCAAATCAACTTTTCCAATCTCTTGCAGATATTTATCAAGTGACTGGCTCTCACGGTTGGTGTATTGCTTTGTTATTCTCACCGATACCACCTCTCTTTGCTAATGTTTCTCAAATTCTTCTCCGTTATTTTTTCGTGTACAACGAGTCAACTATCGCAACAATAGAAGCATCAACAGGCGCCATATCCACCGGCAATGGTATAACTGCCTCGCTCGCTGTAATGTAAACCACTGTTTCACCCGAGCCGGCACCAACGGTATCAACCGCTATAATTGGCGAGCCTAAATCTTTCAGGTCAGAATTAATCGGTTGGATAATCCTGAAAGAAGCTCCTTCCAAAGTTTCATACTTGCGGGTAGCCCATAAATTGCCGATTACACGCGCCAAAAACAACGGTGTTACTCCTCTGTTTTGTCTAATTTGTCAATTATTGCCATAATTACTGCGTCAACCGGCTTGTTTTTTGTTATGTTGGTCTGTCTGGCACTGCTTCCTGAAGCCACAAGCACCACTTCACCTTCTCCGGCGCCTACACTGTCAACGGCGACAACAAAATTAGTTTTTTCTTTCAGTTCAAGGTCTAATTCGCGCACAATCAGAAATTTGGCTCCAACCAAGTTTTCATCCTTTTTGGTTGACCAAACCGTGCCGATTACTTTTCCTATTATCACGACTGCCTCATGATTTCAACGGGCAGAAAGCCCGATAAATAAACAATTTTAGTTAACATTTAATTCCAATTCTGAAACCGAACATAAGACGCTTTTGCGGAATTATGAGTTCCATCGGAAGAAACTTTCGCCGCTGATTTGCGCACTCAGCCCGAACCACTCGAGCACTGTTTTCCCTGCGTCGGCAAAGGTTTTCCTCGTTCCCAAATTCACCGGGCTTACCCCTTTTCCTGTAAGCAACACCGGCACATATTCCCTGGTATGGTCAGTTGAAGTGACGGTGGGGTCGTTACCGTGATCGGCAGTTATAAGCAGAACATCGGTTTCATCCATCGCTTCCAAAATTTTGGGCAGGAATTTATCAAAATCTTCCAGCGCATTTTTGAACCCTTGGGGGTCCAACCGGTGCCCAAAATAAACATCAAAATCAACTAAGTTCGTCATAATAAACGAATTTTGGTTTCCCTGCATGTTTTTCAGTGTCTGTTCGCACCCCTCGTTGTTCGATTTGGTGTGAATCACCACATCAAGCCCTTTTTCGTTGAAAAGATCGCCAATTTTGCCGATTGCAATAGTTTTAACTCCGCCTTTCTGCAGGTGGTTCAAAACCGTATCGGCGGGAGGATCAAGCGAATAATCGCGGCGGTTAGTCGTTCTCTTAAAAGTATCAGAGCTTTCGCCCACGAAGGGTCTGGCAATTACCCGCCCCACAAAATTATCTTTCAAAACGATGTGTCGCGTTAGATCACAAATTTCGTATAGCCTCTCTAAGCCAAAATGTGCTTCGTGTGCGGCAATCTGAAACACCGAATCAGCCGATGTGTAAACTATCGGGAAGCCGGTTCTGATGTGCTCTTCACCCAGCTCTTTAATAATTTCGGTGCCGGAGGCAGCCTTGTTCCCAAGGAAACCTTTGCAGCCGGTAACACGCATGAAATTTTCCATCATTTCCGGCGGAAAGCCGTGCGGAAAATAGTCAAAATCAATCGGCGAAATTATCCCGGTCAGCTCCCAATGCCCCGAGGTAGAGTCTTTCCCTTTCGACACTTCCGACATTTTACCGAATGCTGCCGTAGGCGCTGAAACAGGCGCAACCCCTGTGATGCTGCTAATGTTCCCTAACCCAAGTGCCTGCATGTTCGGCAGTTTTAGCCCGCCCGTTTTTGCTGCAGTGTTTACAATCGTGTTACTCCCCTGGTCATTATAATTTGGAGCATCGGGTAGTTCACCGATGCCAACGCCGTCTAAAACGATAAAAATGAAATTTTTGATTGTTTTGCTCCTTTGTTGACGATGTTACCTTGCCGCCGCCGGCACCCAACTACTGTCGTTCGCTAACCGATAAATTTCTAAGTTGACGATGTTACCTTGCCGCCGCCGGCATTTTGCGATTTCGTTAGTGCAAGGCGTGCGGTCTGCAACAATTCATCGAAATTACTCTTGTTTTCAGCCGGTGCAACCCCGATCGACACAGTGAAACTGTTGCCCCCCACCGAAGAGGTTGCCGACTGTTTAGCAACTTTAGTTTTGAATCGCTCTGCCCAAATGAACATCTCTTTAGATTCAGTGCCGAAGAAAAAGATTCCAAAAGTTTCTCCCTCTATTTTTCCGATTGTGATGTTCGGGTTTTGCTCTGCCTTCAGAAACTCTGCCAACCGCAGATACGGCCGCGAGGAAAGTTCACCCTCAAAAAGTTCCATCTGCTCAGGTGATTTATCAGCGCAAACGAGTGCAAAGGTTCCGGCAAGTGAAAATTCTTTCAGACGGTGCATATCCTGCTCCACCTTCTCGACGAAAAAGTGGTTATTCATCACCTTCGTTTCAGGATCGTACAAAACTTCGTTTCTTAGCATCATCTGCAGCGAATAATTGTAAAACACATAAGAAAGCAACGAGTTAAGCCGTGCTACAAATCTCGTTTCCGCAACTGTGAAAGCATTGTTCACAGGCGATTCGAAACATAATATTCCCAACATCTGTCCGTGAATCGTTAACGGAACGGTGAAGAACGAACCCTGTTCCAATCTCTCTTCAGTACTATGGAAACGGGGTAACTCTTCCTCACCAAGATTCCTGTAGTAAAGAGGACCCATGTTAGAAAGCTGAACCCCCGCTAACGAACTGCCTATTTCAACCTCAACCACCGGAAGTGTATATTCTGAACCGTCGGCGGTAAAAACACGGCTGATCCTCAACGAGTTGGCTGCACCCTGAAACTCCAAAAAGTAAATTATCTTAGCCGGAATTAACTCCCGCAACCGCTGCTCAAAAACGGCAAGTATATCTTCAACCGAATTTGAAACCAACATCTGGTCGATTATCAAATTCATTGCCTTCAGCCTCTTTTCAGCCAGCCCCTCAAAAAATCCTGTCTGCAAAATTGAAAGGACATGTGTAATTATCCTCACATACCTGCCAAGAGTGAATAATGTTTCCGAACCAAAAGCATCGCGCTCTTTTTGGTCAACCGCCAAAACCCCGATCACTTTTTTACCGAAGAAAATAGGAACTGCGGCAAAACTTATTATACCAATCGGCCGGTTGTAGTATTTAATCAGTGCCGGCTCTTCTTTTTGATCAATTGCCCCGCGGGTTACGGGTTCTTCACCTGTTACAACCCGGCTTAAAAGGTCGCTTTCTAAAGGAATTGGCAAAGGTGAAAACTGATCTGTACCAACAACATAAGCTGCCGCTGTCAGTTTTTTAGTATCCCGGTTTACCCAGTAAAAAACAGCGCTGTGAGCCATCACCACTTCCCTGATAAGTTTAATCACTTTATCAAGGAAGAAATTAACCGTGGCTTTGTTGTTTTCAATACCCGGTGCGGCTTCGTTGATTATCTCAAAATATCTTTGGCTAATATCCGAAGGTTCTTCATCCCCCAAAGTGATTATGTTTCCTGTGCGTGGTTTTGGGGTTGCCTCTGAAGTGGTAACACTGCTCTGCCTGAAAGAAGGGGCTGCCGGTTTATGCCCTGGCTGAGGCACAAATTTGCCGGTTACTACTATGGTTTCTGCCTCAACGGGGTCTAAAGAGTCGTCGGTTGGTTTGCTCTCTCGAAGAATTTCGTTGAATGCCTTCTCCGATTTCTCCTTTTTAAGCATTAAAAACAACCAGATTAAATCGCAGACTAACACTAAGCCCATAACAATCCGCGTTACTGTATCACCAATAAGGATGATTAACAGCAGGATGACGGGTGCCAGAACCATAAGTCCTGTTTTTTTGTGCCGGTTTGCTTGCATTTAAACTTTGAATCTCTTTAAACTTCAAAAATAAGTTTACGCTGCCACATAATCAAATCAAAAGCGGAAACTAACCAATTAATTGATCCCGAATTGCTGCAAAAACATTTTTTTTAAATTTACCTGACTTAACAGTGTACGGGAAAATTGAGCTGAAGGCTCGCAACCCGGCGTAGTTGTTTTCAGCAGTTTTAAGTGCCGCACTCATTTCGCTTTGGTTCAGTTTATCCGTTTTTGTCAGCAGTATTAAGTACCCCGCATCTGTTTCTTCACAAAATCTGGTAAATTCAAGGTCGAATTTGCTGTCAAGAACTCGTGAATCAATCAGGTGAATAATCAACTTAATCATCCCCGAAATTTTGAAATACTGCCTTATGAACGCCCCCCACCTCTCTCTTTCAGTTTTGCTGACCTTGGCATATCCGTAGCCGGGCAGATCAACAAAATAGAAGGAATCATCAATTCTGATGTAGTTAAGCGCTCTGGTTTTGCCCGGTGTTCCGCTCACTTTAGCCAAACCCGGCTTGCCGGTAATATGATTGATGAAGGATGATTTGCCGGCATTCGACCTTCCGGCAATCACCACTTCCGGTAGCCTTATCTTAACTGATTCAGGGTCTGTAAACGACCCGGCAAATTCAACTTTTTCAAACATATAAAAAAAGAGTAACCCGGAATCGCCGGATTACTCTTCACTCTAAATTAAATCAGGAAATTATGCCTCAATCGACGGAGCGGCTTCGGCTTCTTTCTCTTTTCTGGTTTGAGCAGCAGCTTCACGCGCTTCCTGCCTTGCCTGAGCAGCCAGGTTGGCGGCTTCGTTATAGTCAACCAATTCAATTATCGCCATCTGAGCAGCATCACCCAGCCTTAAGGATGTTTTAACTATTCTGGTGTAACCGCCTTTTCTCTCGCCCACCTGCGGAACGATGTCTCTGAACAACTCTTTAGCTGCTTCTTTGTTTCGCAGAACGCTCATAACGATCCTCTGATCGTGAAGTGTTCCCTTACGGGCTTTTGTAATCAGTGGTTCAGCGAACGACCTCAACTCTTTGGCTTTCGCAAGGGTTGTCTCTATTCTTTTATGCAAAAAAAGTGACGCAGCTAAGTTCTTCAGCAATGCATTCCTGTGGCTGTGAGTCCTCTTTAATTTTCTGCCTTTTACTCTATGTCTCATCTGTTAAACCTTCGTCGGGGATTAATTTAAACTACTGTCGTCTTTTATATATTCGTCGATGTTCATTCCAAATTCCAGCCCAAGGGTTTCAACGATTTCCATCAATTCAGCGAGTGATTTCCTCCCAAAATTTCTGAATTTTAACATTTCTGATTCATCCTTCGCCACAAGGTCGGAGATGGTTTTTATGTTTGCCGCTTTCAGACAATTATGCGCACGGACGCTCAACTCAAGGTCGTCAACATTCGTAAGAAGAATCTTTCTGATTCTGTCTTTTTCAGAATCTTTTTTAACTTCTTCGTGTGTATCTTCCTGCTCGATATCAAAATTGATGAAGAGCTGGAGATGGTCTCTCATAATTTTTGCCGCCTGCGTAAGTGCGTCGTCCGGGGTGATAGAACCATCGGTTGTTATGTTCATAACCAATTTTTCATAGTCGTTCCTGTCACCAATTCTCACATTTTCGATGTCGTAAGTGGCATTTACAATGGGAGAATATATCGAATCGATAGCTATTGTACCAATAGCATAATCAGGCGATTTGTTCTCAACTGCCGGCACATAACCTTTGCCTCTTCCAACGCGTAACTCAACATCGAATTTTGCATTTTCCTGAAGTGTAGCGATGTGAACATCGGGGTTAAGAACTTCTAAATCTGCTGTATATTTTTGAATATCAGCACCTGTAACCACTTTGGGGCCCTGAATCGAAAACTCGATCTTAGCCGGTTTTTTGTTAAGTAGCTTTATTCTCACCTGTTTCAGGTTAAGAATTATCTCTGTAACATCTTCGACAACACCTTCTATCGTGCTGAACTCGTGCAGCACACCGCCAAATTTAACGGCAGTGAAAGCCGCACCCGGAAGTGAAGAGATCAGGATCCTTCTGAGCGAGTTCCCAATCGTTACTCCGTAACCTCTCTCCAACGGCTGAAGGAAAAATCTGCCGAAAGTAGTGCTGTAGGTTGATTCTTCGCATACTACGGCATCCGGTATTTTTAGATATAATCCACTCATGTATTCCTCTAAAAATTTCATTTATGTTATTTAGAGTACAACTCTACAACGAACTGCTCGTTAACATTGAGTTGCATTTCATCTCTCTCGGGGATACTTACAAAGGTGCCGCTGAGCGTCGCCTTGTCGATCGTTAACCATGGATAAAGGTTATCTTTAACCCTCTTTAGCGAGTTGTGAACAATATCCAACTGCTTGCTTTTATCTTTTACCTTTATTACATCACCCGGAACGAGTGAGTATGAAGGAATATCAACTATATTACCATTGACGAGTATATGCCTGTGGCTGACCAACTGGCGCGCAGCCTTGCGCGAGGGCGCAAACCCAAGCCTGTAAACTACATTATCAAGCCTTCTCTCAAGAAGTTGCAACAGGTTAGTTCCCGTGATACCCTTTTGACGCGTTGCTTTATCAAATAAATTGCGGAACTGCGTCTCAAGCACGCCGTAAATCCTTTTAATCTTTTGTTTCTCTCTGAGCTGAATACCGTATTCAGAAACTTTAGATTTACGGGATTGCCCATGCTGACCCGGCGGGTAGTTCTTCCTCTTCTCGTCCTTATTCTTCTTCTCTTCAAGAGGGCATTTATCAGAAAAACATCTGCTCCCTTTTAAGAACAGCTTCTGCCTTTCCCTCCTGCACAATTTACAAACCGAACCGGTGTATCTTGCCATTTACTAATTCTCCAATATAAAATTAAACTCTTCTCTTCTTCGGAGGCCTGCACCCGTTGTGCGGGATCGGGGTGATGTCTTTTATCGAGGTTATCTCGAAACCAACATTCACCAACGCTCTGATCGCAGATTCCCTGCCGGCGCCGGGGCCCTTCACTCTTACTTCAACTCTTCTTAACCCAAGATCGTATGCCTCCTTGGCAGCAGCTTCACTCGTTACCTGCGCAGCAAATGGGGTGTTCTTGCGCGAACCTTTAAAACTGTTCCGACCGGCGGTTGACCACGATATAGTGTTGCCGTAGATATCCGTTAGTGTTACTAACACATTGTTAAACGATGCTTTTATGTGTGCGATGCCGTTGGCATCCACAACATGTTTTTTCTTGACTTTTTTGGTAGTCTTTGCCAAATTACAATCCTCCGATTTTCAATTATTTCTTGGCAGCTGCTTTTTTCTTGCCGGCTACGGTTCTTCTCTTACCTTTTCTCGTGCGGGAGTTCGTGCGAGTACGCTGACCCCGTACCGGAAGACCCTTGCGATGACGCAAACCGCGGTATGAACCGATCTCCATCAACCTCTTGATGTTCATCTGTACTTCGGATCGAAGTGCACCCTCAACTTTAAAGTCTGACTGTATAACAGACCTTATGCTGCCGACTTCGTCCTCGGTCAACTCACCTACTTTTCTGTTAGGGTCAATCGAAGCTCTTTCTAAGATATCGCTCGCTGTTTTTGCCCCGATACCAAAAATATACTGCAGCCCGTAAAAAATCTTCTTGTTTTTTGGTAAATCTACACCAGCTATTCTTGCCAATTAAATTTCTCCTTTGAAAAAAATCTATCCTTGTCTTTGCTTATGCTTTGGGTTCTTGCAAATAACCCTTACACTGCCTTTTCTTTTGATGATCTTGCAGTGATCGCATATCTTTTTAACTGAAGCTCTAACTTTCATCTAAATTCTCCGCTATTTATACCGGTAGGTAATTCTTCCTTTTGTCAGATCGTATGGTGAGAGTTCAATCGAGACTCTATCGCCGACGAGAATCTTGATAAAATGCATCCGCATTTTACCGGAGATGTGCGTCAGTATTTCGTGCCCGTTATCTAATTTCACCTTAAAACTTGCGTTCGGCAAAGTTTCGGTGATAACACCATCAACTTTTATTGGTCCTTGTTTTGCCATTTATTCCACGGTTAATATTTCCGGTTCTTGCCCGTTAATCAGAATGGTATGTTCAAAATGAGCCGAAGGCTGCCCGTCAACTGTGCGGATAGTCCAACCGTCCCGCATTTCATACACATCGTATCTGCCCATGTTTACCATCGGCTCGATCGCCAGTGTCATCCCATTCTGCAGTTTCTTGCCTGTACCCTTTACCCCGTAATTGGGGATTGAAGGGTCTTCATGGAGATATTTCCCAACTCCATGCCCGCAAAGAGCCCGGACAACGGAAAACCCGTTAGCTTCCACATATTCCTGCACGGCGTGCGAAATATCGTGCACCCTGTTACCAACAACAGCTTGTTGAATACCCAGATACAACGATTTTTCAGTTACATCCATCAGGCGCTGCTTCTGAGTGTCTTCCCCCACCAGAACAGAAAGAGCACCATCACCAAAGTAACCGTTTTTCTTAACGCCACAGTCAATAGATACCAAATCCCCGGATTGAACTTGTTTATCACCGGGGATACCGTGAACCACGGCATCGTTAAGTGAAAGACACAAAGTTCCGGGGAAAGGTGGTGTGCCCACCTGCCGGTATCCTTTGAAAGCCGGTGTGCCACCACGGCTGAGGATGTGATCCTCGGCTATCTTGTCCAGCTCTCCGGTTGTAATTCCCACTTTTACAAATTTTTTCACCAAGTTGAGAGTTTCCGCAACGATCCGGCAACTCTCGCGGATGGCGTCAATCTCTTCAGCTTTTTTAATATAGATCACTTTATCAGTACGATCTTCGTCTGGTTAACTTTCCGCCTTTCATAAAGCCGTCATAATGTCTCATCACCATCATCGAGTTAATCTGGATCATGGTGTCCAAAGCCACACCCACGACGATGAGCAAACTTGTGCCTCCGAAAAATTGCGCAAATGTTGGGGCTACATTAAACCTTGAAACAAACGCAGGAAGTATCGCAACTATAGCTAAGAATATCGAACCCGGCAGGGTGATCTTCGTAAGGATGTTATCGATAAATTCAGAAGTCTGTTTTCCGGGTCTGATGCCGGGTATAAACCCACCCTGTCGTTTCATATTATCAGCAACTTCTTTCGGGTTGAATGCAATAGCCGTGTAGAAATAGGTGAAAAATATGATTACTAAGGCGTATATGAAAGAGTAAACAAACGATGTATAGTTAAAATGTTGAGCAATCGACTGAATAAACTCGCTGTCCGGGAAGAATGAAAGCAGCGTGTTCGGAATGAACATAATTGCCTGCGCAAAGATGATAGGCATAACACCCGCTGTGTTAACACGAAGCGGAATGTATTGCGTTACACCACCGTAAACTTTTCTTCCGACAACTCTTTTGGCATATTCAACCGGTATTCTTCTTGTACCCTGTGTTACTAAAACCACTCCTGCGATGATGAATACTAACAGGGTAAGAAGTATAAGTGAAACTATAAGATTTCCCCCGGCTTGAACCGACTGGTATTCAGCACCAAGTGCGTAGGGAAGCCTGTCGATAATTCCAATAAAGATAATCAGCGAGATACCGTTTCCGATACCACGGTCGGTGATTTGTTCACCTAACCACATCATAAAAATAGTACCCGCAGTTAAAATAAGCACCGACTGAATCGTCCAGAAGTAAGGATCGATTCCGGGAGCCAGAATTCCACCGCCGGCAGCGGTTTTATTCAGTGTAAATGTGGTTCCCCACGCCGTCAAACCGGCTATAAGCACGGTACCGATTCTTGTCCACTGGTTAATTTTCTTTCTTCCTTCTTCACCTTCCTGCTGAAGTTTAGCAATAGAAGGAAGTACTGCGCCTGCAAGCTGCAGAATAATTGATGCGGAGATGTACGGCATTATACCGAGTGCGAAAATAGCCGCATTGCGGAAAGCACCGCCCACAAACAGATCGTAGAGTCCGAACAAAGAGTCGCTGCCACCCTGTTGATCCATCGCCTGCTTCAACAGGTGACTGTCAACCCCGGGTAGTGCGATATGTGCACCAATTCTTACGATCAACAGTATAAAAAGAGTGTAAACTACCCTCTTTCTAAGCTCTTCGATCTTGATTATGTTTCTGATAACTTCTATAAAACGCTGCATTGATACTCAGTTAAATTTTTTCTGTTTTACCGCCGGCAGCTTCGATCTTTTCGATAGCCGACTTACTGAATTGGTGCCCTTTTACGGTCACCGCAGAGGTGATTTCGCCACTTCCAAGAATTTTAACAGGCTGAGCGGCTTTAGAAATAACACCTGCCTGAAAGAGAACTTCGATTGTTACGGTGTTCTCATCCAACTTACCGGCATCGATAAGTTTTTGAATCTGGTAAAGGTTAACCGCCTGGTAGTGAATCTTAAAAGGAGGCGTAAAACCAAATTTAGGAACGCGGCGTTGAATAGGCATCTGACCGCCCTCAAACCATGCTCTGCGTTTTGCACCGGAACGGGAAAGCTGCCCGTTCGAACCGCGTGTAGCTGTTTTTCCGTGCCCGGAACCTGAACCGCGCGCTACTCTTTTTTTCTTCTTAACAGCGCCTGCTGCGTATTTTAAATTGCTAAGGTAACTCATCTTAATTAATCCTGAATTTCTTCCACTTTTACAAGGTGTGCTACTTTTCTTACCATACCTCTGATCTGAGGAGTGTCGGTGTGTTCCACAGTCCTGTGAGGTCTGCCAAGCCCAAGCGCTTCAATAGTAGCTTTTTGATCCTTGGGTCTGTCGATAACACTTTTTGTTTGTGTAATTTTTAATTTCATCGGTCTGCCTTTATTCTATAAGGTGAACATCTCTTTAACGGATAAGCCCCTCTGCGCTGCAACTTCATTAGCGCTTCTTAACTGAAGCAAGCCGGCCAAAGTTGCTTTCACCTGGTTGTGAGGGTTACTTGACCCGAGTGACTTTGTGAGCACATCCTGTACACCTGCAGCCTCAAGCACCGCACGAACACCGCCGCCGGCAATCAGACCGGTTCCCGCAGTGCACGGTTTAAGAAGCACTTTGCCCGCCCCGTATTTGCCGGTTACTTCGTGAGAAACTGTGTGCGAGCCGATGTATATCTGATGCAGATTCTTACGGGCATCGTCTATTCCTTTTTGAATTGCGTCGGTAACCTCGTTAGCCTTTCCCAAACCAACGCCTACCAACCCGTTGCCGTTACCAACGACAACTATCGCGTTAAAGCCGAATCTTCTTCCGCCCTTAACTACCTTCGCAACGCGGTTAATGTGAACAACCTTCTCTTTAAGGCCGTCTGAACTTTGTGTTCTTGTGCTCTTCAAATTTTTAACTCCGTTTTTTCAATTTTTCTGTGCTGCCGAGGGAGGACTCGAACCTCCACATACGGCTCCAAAGGCCGCTGTCCTACCGTTAGACGACCCGGCAAAATAACATTACTAAAACTTAAGCCCGCCTTCTCTTAAGCCGTCGGCTAAAGCTTTCACACGCCCGTGATACTTGTAGCCGTTTCTGTCGAATACAACAGTTTCGATCTTCTTTTCAATCGCTTTTTTAGCAAGATATTCACCAACAACCTTCGAGCGGGCAGTCTTTCCGTTTGCCTTTTTCAGTTCGTCCTGAATATCTTTGGAAAGCGATGACCCTGCCAGAACAGTAGTGCCGGTCAGGTCGTCAATCAATTGAGCGTAAATCTGGTTCAGGCTACGGGTAACCGTCAGCCTTGGAACTTCGGAAGTTCCCGAGATCTTTCCTCTGATCTTCCTTTTAATTCTTTCTCTGGAATTTTTCTTACTCATAATATCTTAACTCCGCGGCTATTTCTTACCGGCAGTCTTACCGGCTTTTCTTCTGATAGTTTCGTTCGAATATTTAATACCTTTGCCTTTGTACGGTTCAGGTTTTTTCAGTGATCTGATCTTCGCAGCAACTAAGCCAACCACTTCCTTGTTAATTCCGCTTACCACTAATTGCGTGGGGGTTGTTACCTGAACAGTAACACCTTCTGGCGGCATGAAGTAAATCGGGTGCGAAAACCCAAGAGCAAGCAGCACATTCTGATCCTTTGCTTCTGCTTTAAAACCAACACCTACAATATCCAGTGTTTTGGTGTATCCGTCGGTTACGCCCGTTACCATATTCTGAACGAGCGACCTCGTAAGCCCGTGCAGGGCTCTGCTTTCTTTCTGATCATCTTTCCTGGTAATAACCAGCGTGCCTTCTTCTTGCTTGATTTCGACAGCATCCGAGAACACCCGGCTAAGCTGCCCTTTCGGCCCTTTAACGGTCAATTCGCTACCGTTTATGGTAATCGAAACGCCATTCGGTATCTCTACCGGTTTTTTTCCTATACGCGACACTTTATCTTGCTCCGTTTATGATATTACCAAATATAGCAGAGTACCTCGCCGCCAACTTTGTCACGGCGTGCCTGCTTATCTGTCATTATTCCGCTTGAAGTTGAAAGAACCGCAATTCCGTAGCCGTTAAGTACTCGCGGAAGTTTATCCACGGACTTGTAAACCCGAAGCCCGGGCCTGCTGATTTTCTTCAAACCTGTAATAGCGGATTTGCCCTGCGAATATCTCAAAAGTATTCTGAGGACATTCTGCTTGTTATCAGGGATAACTTCAAAATCGTAAATATAGCCGTATTTCTTAAGAAGTTCGGCAATGGCTACTTTCATGTTAGATGAAGGGAGTTCAACTCTTCTCTTGTTAGCCTTAATTGCGTTTCTTAATCTGGTTAAGAAATCAGCTATGGGGTCTGACATTGTCATATTTTACAAATCTCCTTTTACCAACTTGATTTCTTCACGCCGGGTATTTCACCGCGTAAAGCCTTCTCTCTGAAAACAAGCCTGGAAACACCAAACTTTCTGTAATAACCTCTTGCTCTGCCGGTCATCATGCACCTGTTGTGCAGCCTAACGGGCGAAGAGTTCTTCGGCAGCTTCTGAAGGGCTTCCCAGTCACCGGCTGCTTTAAGTTCTTCCCTTAACTTTCTGTATTTTTCAGAGAGTTTCACTCTCTTGTCTTCTCTGGCTATCAAGCTTTTTCTTGCCATTAATAAAACCTCGGTTTACCTTTTTTAGTTACCTTTTTTTCTGAATGGGAATCCAAACGCAGAAAGAAGTTCGAAAGCTTCCGCATCAGTTTTTGCGCTTGTTACTATTGTAATGTCCATTCCCAAAATTCTTGTTACTTTATCAACATCAATCTCCGGAAAAACAATCTGCTCTTTCACACCAAAAGTGTAGTTCCCTCTGCCGTCGAAAGATTTATCGGAAAGCCCTCTAAAGTCTCTTACACGAGGAAGAGCAATGTTTATCAGCCTGTCGAAAAATTCGTACATCCTGTCCCTTCTTAAAGTGACTTTTGCACCGACATTCATCCCGGCTCTTAACTTGAAGTTAGAAATCGCCTGCCTGGCTTTTCTTATAGTAGGTTTTTGCCCTGTAAAAGCCTCTAAATGTATAACGGCTTCTTCCAGAATTTTCGGGTCTGCGATTGCATCGCCAACACCCATATTTACAACAACTTTCTGAAGCCTCGGAACTTGCATTACATTCTTATACTGAAACTTAGCCGTGAGCGCAGGTATCACATCTTTCTTGTAGTATTCAAAAAGGCGCGTTGGTATCTTTCCTGCCGGTTCAGCACTTTCAGCAACCGCCGCCTTTTTTTCCTTAACTTCAGGTTTCTTTTTAGTTTTTTCTGCCATTTCTTAAACCTTGGTCCTTACTTTATATCATTTCACCACTTTTAACACTGATGCGGACAATCTTTTCTTTACCGGTTTTCTCATCCACTATCAGTTTTCCTCCCAGGCGCGTACCGGTGCCGGTTTTGGCATCAATAAGCATCACATTCGAAAGATGAATTGGCGCTTCTTTCTCAATTATGCCACCCTGCGGGTTCGTCTGGTTGGGTTTTGTGTGTCTTTTTCTTAAGTTGACTCCCTCAACGATGATTCGTTCGGTCTTCTTAAAAATTTTAAGGATTCTGCCTGTTGAACCTTTATCGTTACCGGAAATAACAACAACTTTATCATTCTTTTTAAGGTGTATCTTGGTCATATTCTCCTCTATAACACTTCAGGTGCCAAAGAGACGATCTTCATATAGTTTCGCTCTCTTAGCTCTCTGGCTACGGGTCCGAAAATACGGGTACCTTTTGGTTCGCCTTGTGCGTTCAGTAAAACGGCAGCGTTCTCGTCAAAACGGATGTACGACCCGTCCCTACGGCGAACTTCTTTTTTAGTTCTGACGATCACCGCTTTTGAGACATCACCTTTCTTCACGCCCGCATTAGGCATAGCCGCTTTCACGGAAACAACGATGAGGTCACCAACGCCGGCGTACCTTCTGTTGCTGCCACCGAGCACCCGGATACATTTTAATCTTTTAGCGCCTGAATTATCGGCTGCTACTAAACTGGTTTCTTCCTGAATCATTTTCTTTTCTCCGGTAAAAAACTACTTTGCTTTAATCAAAGTTTCAACTAAACGCCACCTCTTGTGCCTGCTCAGAGGGCGGGTTTCCATAATTTTAACTATATCACCCGGCTTGCACTCGTTGCCGGAGTCGTGTGCCATAAGTTTGGTAGTATTTCTGTAATACTTTTTATAGATCGGGTGCGCAACTCTTCTTTCAATAGCTACGACGATGGTTTTATCCATCTTGTTGCTTACAACTTTACCGATCCTTGTTTTTCTTCTTTTTCTTTCCATTATTTAATAAGCTCCCGGTCTTAATTATTCACTGAGCTTTTGCTCTCACGCTCTTTTTTTATTGTTAAGATGCGTGCAATGGTTTTTTTTGTGTTTTTAATAGCAGCAGGGTTAGCCTCTTGCTTCAAAGCGTTTCTGAACTTCAGGTTCGTCAGCGCCTCGATGCTGTCGGCAAGTGTTGTTTCAAGCTCTTTCGGGGAAAGCTCTCTGATTTCTTTCATCTTCATCTTAAAGGCTCCTTATTCATAATCCGGTCTTGAAACGACCTTAGTTTTAATCGGGAGTTTGTAAGAACAAGTGTTCAGCGCTTCGCGTGCAACCTCTTGAGAAACCCCGGAGACTTCGAACATAATTCTGCCCGGTTTAACAACAGCCACCCAGAACTCGGGCGCTCCCTTACCTTTACCCATCCTGGTTTCCAACGGTTTCTTGGAAACAGGCTTGTCAGGGAATATTCTGATCCAAACCTTACCGTCTCTTTTCATTTTTCTGGAAAGAGTAATACGGCAAGCTTCGATCTGCCGGCTGGTTATCCAGGCCGGTTCGAGAGCCTTCAGACCAAAATCGCCGAATGCAACCGAAGAACCCCTGTGGGCTTTGCCGGTCATCCGCCCTCTTTGGGCTCTCCTGAACTTAACTCTTTTTGGCATTAACATCTTAGCAATCTCCGAATTTTAGTCTGATACTCTTTTACCTAAGATCTCGCCGCGGCAAATCCATACTTTAACGCCTATCGAGCCATAAATGGTCTCTGCTCTGCCGTTAGCGTAATCGATATCCGATCTTAAGGTGTGAAGTGGTGTTCTGCCCTCTTTATACTGCTCGGTTCTCGCCATTTCAGCACCGCCTAACCTGCCGGAGCACATGATCTTAATTCCTTCACCACCACCTTTAATAGTGGTGGAAAGCGCAGTTTTCATCGCTCTTCTGAAAGATATTCTTCCTTCCAACTGGCGGGCAACATTCTCAGCCACCAAAGCAGCGTCTAACTCAGGCTTTTTAATCTCGTTTACCTGAACTTTAACATCCTTCGCAAACTGTAACTTAAGCTCTTCTTCAAGTTTTTGAATATCCTGACCACTCTTACCGATTACCAAGCCGGGCTTAGCAGTATGAATGGTTACAATAACATTCTTTGTGGTTCTGTCTATTACAATTCTGGAAACAGCAGCGCTTCTCAGCCTTGTTTTCACATAAGTACGAATATCGTTATCTTCTTTAAGTTTCGGGGCATAGCTCTTCTTTTCGAACCAGTTAGATTCCCATCCTCTGATGATTCCAACTCTCACCCCGATTGGGTGCGTTTTTTGACCCAAGTTAAGCCTCCTGTTCTACTTCTACGAATTGATTGGTTTTAACCACCACGGTTAAATGGCACATCCTCTTGCGAACGCGGTATGCGCGCCCCATCGGTGCCGGCAGTATCCGCTTCATCGAAGGTCCGTTGTTTACGAATATCTCTTTGATGAATACACTCTCGGGTTGTATTCTTGCTTCTTCATTGTTATTGATCAGGTTCGAAACTGCTGATTTTATAACCTTCAAAACATTCTTAGAAGCATGTTTAGGCTGAAACTGGAGTGACTCCATCGCCTTCACTGCGTTCATTCCCCTTACGAGGTCAACCACTAATCTCATCTTTCTGGGCGATGACGGGATAAATTTATATGTTGCTCTGGCTTCCATTTTATCTCCTATCTGGCTCTTGAGGCTTTTTCAGCTTTTGTTCCCGGGTGACCCCTGAAAATGCGCGTAGGGGCAAATTCACCGAACTTATGACCTACCATATTCTCCGTCACATATACCGGAATCATCTTGTTCCCGTTGTGAACTGCTATAGTCTGCCCGATAAAATCCGGGGTGATCATAGAAGCACGCGACCAGGTCTTGATTATCTTTTTCTGACCTGACTCGTTTAGCTGCTGCACTTTTTTCAATAGCTTATAGTGAATAAATGGGCCCTTTTTAATCGATCTTGGCATACTTACTCTCTACTACTTTCTGCGTTTTACAATAAATTTGTTCGATGGGTTCTTACGCTTGCGCGTCTTAAGACCTTTAGCAGCCTGCCCCCATGGCGAAACCGGGTGACCGCCACCGGAGGTCTTACCCTCGCCGCCACCCATCGGGTGATCTACCGGGTTCTTTGCAACACCTCTGGAGTATGGGCGCCTGCCTAACCATCTTGAACGCCCCGCTTTCCCTAAGCTGATGTTCTCGTGGTCAGAGTTTCCTACTACTCCGTAGGTCGCCATACATTCAACTTTAACCATCCTAACCTCCCCGGAAGGAAGTTTGAGGGTTGCCATTTCCTTTTCTCTTGCAACAAGCTGAATCGAAGAGCCCGCACTTCTTGCGAGTTGCCCGCCTTTACCGGGGCGCAATTCAACATTGTGTATAAAACTTCCTACAGGTATCTCTTTAAGCGGAAGTGCGTTACCTACTTTAATCTCCGATCCTGAACCGGAAACAACTTTCTGACCAACCTTAATGCCGGCAGGCGCAAGTATGTATCTCTTTTCGCCGTCTTCGTAGTGTAACAGTGCAATTCTGCAGGTGCGGTTCGGGTCGTATTCTATAGATACTACCTTACCGGGAACACCAAACTTGTTCCTCTTAAAGTCAATTATCCTGTATTGTCTTTTATGCCCACCGCCTCTGTGCCTGGCGGTAATGCGGCCTAAATTGTTTCTGCCGCCCGATCTGTCCAATGGGAGAAGTAACGACTTCTCCGGTTTGGATTTAGTTATCTCGGTAAACGCCGAGACAGATCTGAACCTTGTGCCGGGTGAAGTGGGCTTATATTTTCTTATTGCCATTGATAAAACTCCGGTCTGCTTCTATGCTTGTTCAAATAATTCTATCTTATCGCCTTGTTTCAAAGTAACATAGGCTTTCTTGAACCGTGGTGTCTTGCCGGTAAACCTTCCTGATTTCCTGAACGAAGTGCGTAATTTTCCTTCGTATTTAACCGTGTTTACCGATGTAACAGTAACACCGAATTTCTTTTCAACCGCCTTGGCGATCTCAATTTTATTTGCGTCCCAGGTTACTTCAAAACCATACTTGGCTCCCGAGAGCATTTTAACACTTTTTTCGGTGTAAAGTGGCTTAATCAAAACTTCTTTCATTTACTCAGCCGCTGCCTTTTCTTTAGAATAAGTGTTGTTAAAATATTCTGCCGCCCCGGATTGAAGCAACAGCACCTGCGAGTTCAGGATGTCGTAGGTGGAAACACTGTTAACACTGAGAACTTTCACTCTTTCAATATTTCTTCCTGAGCGGTAAACATTCTCGTTATGTTCTGAAGTTAACAGAAGAACTTTTTTACCTTCAAGTTTCAGTGCCTGAAGCAATGCAACAAAATCTTTTGTTTTGGGGGCTTCGTAGTTAAAATCTTCTACAATAACCAACCGCTCTTCAGAATATTTAAGGGAAAGAGCCGACTTCTTAGCCAGTATCGCAACCTTGCGCGGCAGTTTCAACCGATAGTCTCTCGGCTTGGGCCCAAAGATTCTGCCTCCGCCCACCCACAATGGTGAGCGAGTTGTGCCGGCACGGGCACCACCTCTGCCTTTTTGCCTCCAGGGCTTCTTTCCTCCGCCTCTTACTTCGCTTCTCTCTTTTGTTTTGTGCGTACCCTGCCTTTGATTTGCAAGGTAAACTTTCGAAGCAAGATACAGAACATGATGGTTCGGCTCTGCCGAGAAAACTCCATCATTTAATTCGATCTGTCCGGAGACTGTACCGTCTGTTTTATAAACATCAACAAACATTTCTAACCTGAACTAATTTTTAAGTAATTCTACTATTGAATTTACGGCACCCGGAACAGCGCCTTTAACTAAAACTATGTTTTTATCTTCAATTATCTTAACGACCTGAAGATTTAAAGCGGTAAACCTTTGATTACCCATTCTGCCTGCCATTTTCTGACCGGGAAATACCCTTGAAGGGTAAGATGAAGCACCAATTGAACCGGGTGCTCTGAGCCTGTCGGACTGACCGTGTGTCGTACCGCCTACTCCGCCAAATCCGTGCCGTCTCATGACACCCTGAAAGCCTTTACCCTTACTTTTTCCGGCTACTTTTATTATTTCGCCTTCTGTAAAGATGTTCGCTCCTATGGTATCACCGATATTATACTCTGCCACGGAATCTACGCGGAATTCTCTTAAATGCCTGACCGGTGTGAGGTTCTTCTTCTTGAAATCACCAAGAACCGGTTTTGTCAGGCTTTTCTCTTTTACTGCACCAAACCCGAGCTGAATGGCGTTGTAGCCGTTAATTTCGGTGCTGCGTACCGCAGTAACGGTGCAGGGGCCCGCCTCGATGATCGTAACAGGGATTCTGTTACCGGAATCATCATAAATGGCAGACATTCCAATTTTTTTACCAAGTATTCCTAACATATATTCTCTCCGCAATCCCTTAGAGTTTGATCTCTATGTCAACTCCGGCAGGGATATCTAATTTACCTAACGAATCGATTGTTTTTGCGCTCGAATTGTGAATATCAATTATTCTTTTGTGCGTACGGGTCTCGAACTGCTCGCGGGATTTTTTATCCACATGCGGTGAGCGCAATACTGTGTAAATCGTTTTCCTTGTTGGTAACGGTATAGGGCCCGAAACCGAAGCTCCGGTGCTCTTAACTGTTTTAATAATTTTTTCGGTCGATTTATCTATAAGTATATGATCGTAAGATTTTAACTTAATTCTAATTTTCTTCCCGGCCACTTTAATTTACCTCGTTTTTTAAGACACACAGCGGGGGCAGTAGTGCCCCCGCAGGTGACAAATAAAGATTCTCTTCTATTCGATGATCTTAGTTACAGTTCCGGCGCCAACGGTTCTGCCACCCTCGCGGATAGCGAAACGCAAGCCCTCTTCCATAGCGATTTCAGAGATCAACTTAACAGTCATCGTTCTGTTATCGCCAGGCATAACGATATCATCCGGGTTTTCCAAAGAAACAACACCGGTAACATCGGTTGTTCTGAAGTAGAACTGTGGTCTGTAACCGTTAGAGAATGGTTTGTGACGGCCACCCTCTTCTTTTGAAAGCACATAAACCTGGCACTCAAAATGAGTGTGCGGTGTAATTGAGCCGGGTTTAGCAAGAACCATTCCTCTTTCGATTTCATTCTTGTCAACACCGCGCATCAGAATACCTGCGTTGTCACCGGCTTGTGCTTTATCCAATTCCTTACGGAACATTTCGATACCTGTAATAACGGTTTTCTTGTGCTGACCCAACCCTATAAGTTCAACTTCTTTACCAAGTTCAACTTCGCCTCTTTCAACTCTACCGGTGGCAACAGTACCACGACCGGTAATCGAGAAAACATCCTCTACAGGCATAATGAAAGGTTTGTCAATGCTTCTTTCAGGGAGCTGAATCCATGTATCTACTGCATCCATAAGATTCCAGATGCACTGGTATCTTGGGTCATCAACGGGGGCTTTAGCAGCACCGGCTTCAAGCGCCTGAAGTGCAGAACCTCTGATAATTGGGGTGTTTTCACCGTCAAATTCGTTATTATCAAGGATTTCTCTAAGTTCCATTTCAACCAACTCGAGCAACTCTTCGTCTTCCATCATATCAACTTTATTAAGGAAAACAACCATACGGGGCACGCCAACCTGACGGGCAAGAAGGATGTGCTCTCTGGTTTGGGGCATCGGTCCGTCGGTAGCTGCAACTACGAGGATTGCACCGTCCATCTGAGCAGCACCGGTAATCATGTTCTTAACATAGTCAGCGTGACCGGGGCAGTCAACATGTGCATAGTGTCTGTTTTCTGTTGAATACTCAACATGTGAAGTGGCAATTGTTATACCACGAGCTTTTTCTTCGGGGGCGTTGTCGATCGAATCAAAAGATCTAACTTGCGACAAACCCTTGTTTGCTAATGCCATCGTAATGGCGGCAGTCAAAGTGGTTTTACCGTGGTCAACATGACCGATTGTACCAATGTTGACATGCGGTTTCGACCTGTCAAATTTTTCTTTGGCCATCTGTTTATCTCCTGTTAATTTTTCTGCTTGGTTAAATTGTTCACACAGTAGTAGCTGTTTTTCTACCGGAAGCCTTTTCCGATATCTCTTCAGCTATTGATTTAGGTACATCTGCATAGTGCGAGAACTGCATCGTGTAAATAGCGCGTCCCTGGGTCATCGATCTGAGGATTGTTGCATACCCGAACATCTCTGCAAGAGGTACTTTTGCTTTAATAACCTGGGCATCCTTACGCGAGGTGAACCCTTCGATTCTTCCGCGTCTGGAGTTCAGATCGCCCATCACATCTCCAAGGTATTCTTCCGGTGAAATTACTTCCACCGATACTATTGGCTCTAAGATCACCGGTTTCGCCTTTTTGGCTGCGTTCTGGAAACCCATCGAGCCGGCTACTTTGAACGAAATCTCGTCGGAATCTACATCGTGATACGAACCGTCGAAAAGACGAACCTTTATATCCACCATCGGATATCCGGCTACTATTCCGTTGCGCATTGCCTCCTGAACACCCTGAGATACTGCCGGCACATATTCTTTTGGCACTACACCACCGACAATACCGTTGATAAATTCGTAACCCTTGCCCGGTTCGTTGGGGCCAACTTCAAGCCATACATGACCGAATTTACCACGACCACCCGACTGTTTAACGAATCTGCCTTCAGCTTCAACAGTCTCCGTGATCGTTTCTCTGTAGGCTACCTGAGGTTTGCCCACATTTGCATCTACTTTAAACTCTCTTTTAAGGCGATCAACTATTATCTCCAAGTGAAGCTCACCCATTCCCGCTATAATCGTCTGTGCGGTCTCTTCATCTACGGTTACCCTGAAGGTCGGGTCTTCATCCATAAGTTTCGAGAGGGACTCCGAGAGCCTGTCCTGATCTGCTTTTGTTTTTGGCTCAATAGCAATCTGAATCACCGGTTCCGGGAACTCCATCTTCTCAAGAACTATCGGATCGTCTTCCGTGCAAAGTGTATCGCCTGTTCTTGTGAACCGAAGCCCAACTGCGGCACCAATATCACCGGCTCTAACCTCGGTTATCTCTTCCCTGTGGTTCGCGTGCATCTGAAGAAGGCGGCTGATCCGCTCTTTCTTTCCGGTAACTGAATTGTAGATATAAGAACCTGACTCAAGTTTACCGGTGTAAACCCTGAAGAATGTAAGTTTTCCAACATAGGGGTCGTTCATAATCTTGAACGCCAAAGCTGAAAATTTTTCTTCTTCAGAAACTACTCTTTTAATTTTATCATTTATCCCCACATGGTGCGCTTCTATTTCTTTTGCATCCAAAGGTGAGGGGAGAAAATCGATAACTGCGTTAAGCAGCATCTGAATCCCTTTATTTTTGAAGGATGCACCACAAAGCACCGGGATAATAACATTATCAATGGTTGCTTTTCTTAAAACCGATCTGATCTCTTCAGCTGAAATCTCCTGACCTTCAAGATATTTCTCTAAGAGAGTGTCGTCAACATCAGATACTGCTTCAAGCATTTCTGTTCTGTATTTCTCGGCAAGTTCAAGCAAATCTTTTGGTATATCAATTACATCAAACTCTTTGCCTTGTGTTTCATCGTGATAGATGATCGCTTTAAAACCGATCAAATCGATCACTCCGGCAAACATATCACCCTGCCCAATCGGCAGTTCAATAGGGATAGCATTTGCCCCAAGGCGCTCGCGGATCATAGAAAGCGCATTGAAGAAATCAGCGCCAACTCTGTCCATCTTATTTATAAAAGCAATTCTGGGTACGCCGTATTTATCGGCTTGCCGCCAGACTGTTTCACTCTGCGGTTCAACGCCTCCTACGGCACAAAAAAGTGCAATTGCTCCGTCAAGAACCCTTAAAGATCTTTCCACCTCAACAGTGAAATCCACATGCCCCGGTGTATCGATAATATTAATTCTGTGCTCTTTCCACATACAGGTAGTGGCAGCACTCGTAATAGTGATACCCCTCTCTTTTTCCTGTTCCATCCAATCCATGGTAGCGGCACCGTCGTGAACTTCACCCAACCTGTGCGACTTACCGGTATAAAACAATATTCTCTCGGTCGTAGTGGTCTTTCCGGCGTCTATATGCGCCATGATCCCAATGTTACGGACCTTATCAATAGATAACTTTTTACTCATTTTTCCGAATTTATTCCTGAATTACCACTTAAAATGAGCAAAAGCTTTGTTTGCTTCAGCCATTCTGTGCGTATCTTCTTTTTTCTTAACCGCATTCCCGGCGTTGTTCGAGGCATCAATAAACTCGTTAGCAAGTTTAGAAGCCATCGATTTATCTTTTCTGTCAGAAGCGTATCTTTTTAACCATCTGATAGCCAAAGCCATTCTTCTTTCAGGCCTTACTTCCATCGGTACCTGATATGTAGCCCCGCCGACTCTCCGGCTCCTGACTTCAATCACGGGCTGTGTGTTTTGCAAAGCCTTTTTAAAAGTTTCTAAAGCGGGCTTTGAAGTTTTTTCTTCAACGATTGCAAAAGCGTCATAAACAACGGTTCTCGCTGTCTCTTTGTTACCATCTTCCATGATGGCGTTGATGAATTTAGCTAACGAATGATCACCAAACCTGGGGTCCGGTTTTATATACCTCTTGGGTGCTCTCTTTTTTCTCATAATTGCTTATTTATTTTTGTTGTTTGGGCCTTTTAGCGCCATATTTGGATCTGCCCTGTCTTCTGTCGGAAACACCGTTGGAATCAAGTGTTCCTCTTACAATGTGATACCTTACACCGGGCAGGTCTTTAACTCTTCCGCCTCTTATCAGCACGATCGAGTGCTCTTGAAGGTTGTGCCCCTCACCGGGTATGTACGCACTAACTTCTATATGGTTCGTTAATCTTACTCTTGCTACTTTTCTCAAAGCAGAGTTCGGTTTCTTCGGAGTTGTTGTGTAAACTCTGGTGCAAACCCCTCTCTTTTGAGGGCAGGAAGAGAGCGCCGGCGCTTTGTTCTTGGAAAGAACAGCCGTACGACCTTTTCTTACCAACTGATTTATTGTAGGCAATATAAACTCCTGGTTTTGTCCAAAACTTAAAAAAAATTCAGACTTCAAATATAGGGCAAAAATATTTAATTGTCAAACTTTTTAACTTGACAAAAGAAATAATTTTCCGTTAATTCCACCAACTTGCTCGGTGGAAGCCTCCGCGATCCATTCCGCGGGCATAAAAAATAAGGTGGGAGCCCCCGATCCATTCCGGAGGCTCTTACAAAAAATATGTCAGGCAGAAGGTGTAACAACAGCGGCAGTAGCTTCTGTTGCTTCTTCCATTGCAAGCTCGTTCTCGTCTTTTACAACGAGCTGACGGTATTTTCTCAAACCCGTGCCTGCAGGAATAAGACGACCCATAACGACATTTTCTTTCAGCCCTCTGAGTGTATCTCTTTTTGCCTGAACAGCGGCATTCGCAAGAACTTTTGTTGTTTCCTGGAATGAAGCTGCGGAAATGAAACTTTCAGTTTCAAGTGCTGCACGGGTGATACCCAGCAGCATGTGATCGAAGGTAGCCAGTTCAGCCTCGCGATATTGTATCTCGGGCTTACTTCTTTTCTTTAACTCAAGGTTAAGCTCTGTCAGCTTCTTCTTCGAAATTAACCGACCCGGTTTAAGGATCGAGCCGCCCGGATCGGTTACAACAACCGATTCCATCAACTTTTCATTCTCTTCCATGAATTCCGATTTATCAACAACATCTTCCTCGAGGAATCTGCTGTCTCCCGGAAGCACAACTTTAATTTTCTGCAGCATCTGACGAACGATAACTTCGATGTGCTTATCGTTAATCTTAACGCCCTGCAGACGATATACTTCCTGAATCTCGTTCACTAAATATTCCTGAACTGCGTTTGTTCCCTTGATTTTAAGGATATCGTGCGGGTCAACAGGACCGTCGATAATCTTTTCACCGGCGGGAATCTCGTCGCCTTCCTGTACCAATGTGTGTTTTGAAATCGGAACAGAGTATTTTTTCTCATCGGAACCGTCAACTGCTGTTACGATAATTTCACGGGTTCCTTTTTTCCTGGCACCAAAAGTAACAACGCCTTCGATTTCGGCGATAATAGCGGGCTCCTGCGGGTTTCTGGCTTCAAAAAGCTCGGTTACCCTTGGAAGACCGCCCGTAATATCCCTCGTTTTCGAAGCTTGTTTTGCAATTTTAGCAAGGATTGTGCCCGCCGAAATTTCCTGACCTTCTTCAACTGAAAGAAAGGCTTTGGCAGGTATGTTGAACGACCTCTTTTCACCTTCGGCGTTTTCTATAACGATTGATGGAGTAAGAGTTTTATCCTTAGGCTCAATTACAACTTTCTGAACATGGCCCGTTTGATCATCCGTGATCTGCTCGAATGTAAATTTATCGATAAGATCAACAAATTGAACCGTTCCGTTTATGTCAGAAAGAATCAGTGCGTTGTAAGGATCGTGATAATACAGCGGTTGTTTTTTTCTGAGCGACTGTCTATCGTTAACCAGCAACTCCGCTCCGTAAGGAACATCAAATTTTCTCAGCAGAATATCGTTGTTGTCAACTATCTCTAAAACCCCTCTTCTTCCGGTAACTACTTTTACCTTTCCGAATATCGAGTCTTTTTCAACATAAGAGATACGATTGAATACTGCAGTACCTTCAACCGGTGTGTCAACCTGAGATTGAGTTGCTATACGGGCAGAGGTACCTCCTAAGTGGAAGGTTCTCAGCGTAAGCTGTGTACCCGGCTCACCGATCGACTGGGCTGCGATTACTCCAACCGCTTCACCTATCTCAACCAACTTGCCGTTCGTAAGATTTCTGCCGTAACAGTGCGCACATACACCATATTTTGACTCGCAAGTGAGCACTGTTCTGATATAAACAGAATCAAGACCCACATCTTCGATCACATTTGCAACCTCTTCGGTTATCATTTTACCGTTTTCGAGGATAACTTCATCAGTTCTCGGGTCGATAATATCACCCTGAGCCACTCTGCCTACGATTCTTTCGGTCAATGGTTCACGCTCTTCACCGGCTTCTCTGAGTGCAGAGATTTCAATTCCGAGGATTGTACCGCAGTCAATTTCAGTAATAATTACATCCTGCGCCACATCCACCAATCTTCTTGTAAGGTAACCCGCGTCTGCAGTCTTAAGTGCTGTATCTGCAAGACCTTTACGCGCACCGTGCGTTGAAATGAAGTATTCAAGCACCGATAAACCTTCTTTGAAGTTTGCAATAATCGGGTTTTCGATGATTTCGCCCGCCTGACCGCTTAGGGTCTTCTGCGGTTTCATCATCAGTCCGCGCATACCGGCAAGCTGACGAACCTGCTCGGATGAACCTCTCGCACCCGAATCAACCATCATGTGAATTGGGTTGAAGCCCTGGTTGGATTCTCTGAGTTTCTCCATCAAAACTTTACCGACATCGTTCGTTGCATGTGTCCAAATATCGATGATCTTATTATATCTCTCGGTATCGGTAATAAAACCATTTTCGTGCTCGTTAAGCACCTGTTCAACTTTTTTGTTGGCTTCGCTTATTATCACTTCTTTCTCTTCGGGAACCAAAAGGTCGCTGAAAGAGATCGAAAGACCGCCCTTCATCGCATAAAGGAACCCAAGGTCTTTAAGATCATCTAAGAACTGCGCCGTTACTTTGTTACCCAAAGTCATAAACATCTGATTAACAAACGCACCGAACGATTTTTTTACCAATAACTGGTTGTAGTAACCCATCTCCTTGGGCACTATTCTGTTAAATATCACACGCCCGACGGTAGTTTCAACAAGTTTACCATCCATTCTTACTCTTACTTTAGCATGCAGTTCAACAGCGCCATTGTTGTATGCAACGGTAACTTCTTCGGTATCGGCAAAAGTCATACCTTCGCCAACGGCACCGTCTTTTTTCTTAGTAAGATAGTAAACCCCAAGAACGATATCCTGTGTAGGAACAACAATCGGCGAACCGTTCTGTGGCGAAAGAATATTATGGCTTGAAAGCATTAAAAGTTGTGCTTCAAGCTTTGCCTCGTCAGAAAGGGGCACATGCACCGCCATCTGGTCACCGTCAAAGTCGGCGTTAAACGCAGTACATACCATCGGGTGTAACCTGATCGCTTTCTCATCGATGAGAACGGGCTGGAAAGCCTGGATGCCAAGTCTGTGAAGCGTAGGTGCACGGTTCAGCAGTACCGGGTGCCCATCGATGATTCTTTCAAGAATTTCCCAAATTATCGGGTCTTTTCTCTCAACCACCTTTTTGGCGCTTTTCACCGTTTTGTTGTGGCCTCTTTCAATCAACTTACGGATAATAAGAGGTTTGAAAAGCTCGTAAGCCATATCTTTGGGAAGCCCACACTGATGGAGTTTCAACTCGGGACCCACAACAATAACCGACCTGCCGGAATAATCAACCCTTTTACCGAGCAGGTTCTGGCGAAACCTTCCTTGTTTTCCTTTCAGCATATCGCTGAGTGATTTCAAGGGGCGGTTGTTGTCGCTTCTTACAGCCGAGCCGCGTCTTGAGTTGTCAAAAAGTGCGTCAACCGCCTCCTGCAGCATCCTTTTTTCGTTTCTGAGGATAACTTCAGGGGCTTTAATATCAATAAGTCTCTTCAGACGGTTGTTACGAATAATCACCCTTCTGTAAAGATCGTTAAGGTCGGAAGTGGCAAATCTTCCTCCTTCAAGCGGCACCAAAGGTCTTAGTTCCGGCGGGATAACAGGAATGTAGTTCAGCACCATCCATTCCGGTTTGTTCTCCGGTTTGTCGTCTTTGGTTCTGAAAGCTTCAATAACTCTCAGCCTCTTAAGAAGGTCTTCTTTTTTCTGTTGCGAAGTTTCTCTGTTAAGCTGTTCTTTCAGTTCATAGAAAGTCTCTTCAATGTTCATCTCTTTGAGCAGCTCTCTGATAGCTTCACCGCCAATTTTTGCGTAAAATTTCTCAGGGTCGTCGTCGGCAAGTTTGTCGTTCCCCGGTGGTAACGATTTCTGAATCTCCGAGTACTGATCCTCGGTGATAAGGTCGTTAACTCTTAATCCTGTTGGTCCCGGGTTCATCACTACATACGATTCGTAGTAAACGATTTTTTCCAGTTCTTTGGTTGAGAAACCCAACAGGTTCCCAATTTTAGAAGGAAGAGATTTAAAGAACCAAATATGAACGACAGGCACTGCCAAGCCGATGTGCCCCATTCTTTCACGACGCACACTTTTCTGCGTTACTTCGACACCGCAGCGGTCGCAGATGATACCTTTATATCTTATTCTTTTATACTTACCACAATAGCATTCCCAATCTCTTGTGGGTCCAAAAATCTTTTCACAGAACAGCCCGTCTTTCTCGGGTCTGAAAGATCTGTAGTTGATAGTTTCCGGCTTTGTTACCTCGCCATGAGACCTGTCAAGTATATCATCCGGGCTTGCTAATGTAATAGTAATGGAATTAACATCCTTAATTACATTTTCCGGCAATCTTAATGACATATAATAAACTCCTTCCGGGTATCTGGTTTCAAATTCTTTAACTACTCTATTTCAACATCAAGGCCCAGACCTTGAAGCTCTTTTATGAGTACATTAAACGCTTCGGGCACATTAGGCTCTTGTATGTTCTCGCCTTTAACGATTGATTCATACACCTTAGTTCTACCCGCAACATCATCGGATTTAACAGTGAGAATCTCCTGCAGGATGTGCGAAGCGCCGTAAGCTTCAAGAGCCCACACTTCCATCTCTCCGAATCTCTGCCCGCCAAATTGCGCTTTACCGCCAAGTGGCTGCTGCGTGATAAGTGAGTATGGCCCAATCGACCGTGCGTGAAGTTTATCGTCCACAAGGTGACTGAGTTTTAGCATGTAAATGTAGCCACAGGTAACTTTCTGGTCGAATGCGCTGCCGGTTCTGCCGTCGTACAACTGAATTTTACAGCCTGCGGGCAGATTTGCTTTTTCTAAATATTCGTTGACATCTTTCACCTCCGCACCGTCGAAAACAGGGGTGGCAAACCTAAGCCCAAGCTCTTTACCCACCCAGCCAAGCGCTGTTTCGTAAAGCTGACCTAAGTTCATACGAGAGGGCACGCCAAGCGGGTTGAGTATCATCTCAACTCGGGTACCATCCGGAAGGAAAGGCATATCTTCCTCGGGAACAATCTTGGCTACAACACCTTTATTTCCGTGCCGCCCTGCCATTTTATCCCCAACGGATACTTTTCTCTTCTTGGCAACATACACTTTTGCAAGCTGTATGATGCCCGGAGGAAGCTCGTCACCGATAAGTATTTTCTGCTTCTCGCGTTTATAATCTTCATCCAGATCCGCAAGTTTTCTGAGGTAGTTTTTCATCAGCGCCTGAACGAACTCGTTAGCACGCGCATCTTCGAACCAAGGGAGTTTTTCGTCAAGTTTTTCAATAACTTCAATACCCTCAAGTGTTTCTTCAGTAATCTTCGTTCCGGCTTTAATAACCTCGATCCCGTGCTCGTCTTTCACACCGAGAGTTTTTTTACCGGCGCAAATTTTAGCGAGTCTTTCGATCATTTTTTTGCGCAGTTCAACTTTATTTCTTGCGTTGGTTGCGTCAAGTTCTTCATTTAATTTTTTCTCTAAGCGTTTTGATTCAGGATCTTTACGCCTGCGGCTGAAAAGCCTTGTTTTAATAACAGTGCCTCTTAGCCCCGGTGTTGCACGCAGAGAAGCGTCTTTAACTTCACCGGCTTTATCACCAAAAATCGCTCTGAGCAGTTTCTCTTCCGGTGTCGGGTCAGATTCCCCTTTCGGGGTCAGTTTACCGATCAGGATGTCGCTTTCTTTAACTTCCGCACCGATTCTGATAATACCGTTTTCATCCAGATTTTTAACGGTTTCTTCACTAACATTCGGAATTTCACGGGTAAGCTCCTCGTCGCCGCGCTTTGTTTCACGCACCTGAAGTTCGAACTCTTCGATGTGAATCGATGAGAAAACATCGTTTTTCACCAATTTTTCAGAAAGAATAATGGCGTCTTCAAAGTTGTAACCTCTCCACGGCATGAACGCCACAAGGATGTTTCTTCCAAGTGCCAGTTCGCCCTGATCAGTGGCAAATCCGTCGGCAAGCACATCACCTTTTTTAACTTTTTGCCCAAGTTTAACGATCGGGCGCTGTGTTATGCTGGTTTCTTGGTTCGTACCTGAAAATTTCACCAACTTGTATGTTACAGTTTTAACTTCGTCGAACTCTGTAAGTGCTTCAAATGAAAGTGGATCGATGTTGTAATCAACCACAATCTTGTCTGAATCCACATAAATAACTTCACCGTCTTCTTCGGCAACAATTACCGATCGGGTGTCGCGCGCTACTCTGCCTTCCAAACCGGTGCCTACTATCGGCGCTTCAGGTTTAATTAAAGGAACTGCCTGGCGCTGCATGTTCGAACCCATCAGCGCTCTGTTTGCATCATCGTGTTCTAAGAAGGGAATTAGTGCAGCGGCAGCGCTTACTATTTGCTCGGGAGCAACATCCATAAATTCAACTTCTTCAGGATGAACTATGGGGAAATCACCTTTTCTGCGGCATTTTACCCTTTCTCTGATGAATCTGCCTTCGCCGTCGATCTCTGCGTTTGCCTGAGCAATCGTGTACATATCTTCCTGCTCGGCTGTCAGGTAAACAACCTCATCGGTTACTACACTGTCTTTAACAACACGGTATGGGGTTTCTAAGAAACCAAATTTGTTAACGCGCGAGAAAATAGTTAACGACGAAATGAGACCGATGTTAGGTCCCTCAGGCGTTTCGATCGGGCAAAGCCTTCCGTAGTGTGTATAGTGCACATCACGCACCTCGAACCCCGCTCTCTCACGGGTAAGACCACCGGGACCTAAAGCCGACATCCTCCTCTTATGCGTAAGCTCTGAAAGAGGGTTGGTTTGATCCATAAACTGCGAAAGCTGATTTGTTCCGAAAAACGAGGTTATAACGCTCGAAATGGTTCTTGCATTAACGAGGTCCTGCGGTGCAAACCCTTCGGCGTCACGAATGGACATTCTGTCTTTAATCGTTCTGGCCATTCTTGCCAAACCGGTGTTGAACTGCTGCTGCAGTTGCTCTCCGACTGTTCTTACTCTTCTGTTACCAAGGTGATCGATATCGTCAGAAGCGGCGTTTTCCTCTTTCATTAAAATTATATATTTCATAATTTCGATGAAATCGCGGGTATCCAGCACTCTGAGATCATCCGGAATAATTCCGCCAAGCTCAAGCTTATCGTTCATTCTGTGCCTTCCAACTTCACCGAGGTCGTATCTTTTATCGTTAAAGAAGGTTTTTTCCAGCAGTGCTTCTGCTGTTTCAACATCGGGGGCTTCGCCGGTTCTTAACTGCCTGTAAATCGCAAGAAGCGCTTCCTCTTTGCTGTGTGTTGTGTCTTTTTCAATTGTGTTAAGAATCAGGTTCTGATCTAAGTTAAGGTCTGTTCTGATCAAATTAATCGATTCAACGCCCGCTTCTTTAATCATTGCCAGGGCTTCTTCATCGATAATATCGTTTCTGTTTAAGAAAATCTCGCCGGTGTTTGTGTTGAACACTTCAGTAGCTACTTTTCTTGAGAGCAGCGTTTCAAGCTCGATATCATTCAGATCAACTGTTTCGTAAATTCCGAAAATGCTCAGAATTTCATCGTCGGTTTCATAACCTAAGGCTCTCAGAAGTGTAGTCGAAGGGAATTTCTTCCTTCTGTCTATATATACATTAAGAACATAATTAATATCAGTTGTGAACTCAACCCACGAGCCTTTTAACGGAATGATCCTCGCAGAGTATAGCGGGGTTCCGTTCGGGTGGATAGTCTGTGCAAAAGCAACACCGGGCGAGCGGTGAAGTTGTGAAACCACAACGCGCTCTGCACCATTAATTACAAATGTCGCCTGCTCTGTCATATATGGCAGCGTGCCAAGATACACGGTCTGTTGAACCGAGTTTACCCATTCATTTGTATCGGGGTCTTTCGACGAAAGAGTCATCCTTGCTTTAATAGAAGCGGAGTAAGTCAGCCCTTTTTCACGGCACTCCTGCAAAGAGTATCTTGGTCTTTCGATGTAATATTCGTCAAAATCTAAGCGGTATTTCGCCCTACTGGTGTCAGGGTTGTCTAAAATGGGGAAATTGCCGGTAAAAACCTGCTGCAACCCCTTGTTTTCCCTCTGTGCGGGGGCAATATCCATCTGTAAGAAATCGAAAAAAGATTCCTTCTGTACACCCAGCAAATCCGGAATATCAATAACCGGAATGATGTTCCCGAAGGTAATTCTGTCGTTGTTCAATTGAATAACCTCAAAGTTGTGTTGTCAAATCTAAAGGTAGCGAATTTGATCTGAACATAAATAATAAAAAGCGATAAGACGAAGAAAGCTCGTCTTATCACTTAATAAACATGTAGCAGAAAAGGTTTCCGTATTGGTTACTTCATTTCTACTTTAGCGCCGGCCTCTTCAAGTTCTTTCTTAACTTTTTCGGCTTCGTCTTTGGATACCTGCTCTTTAATCGGCTTGGGAGCAGCTTCCACTAAGTCTTTAGCTTCTTTCAAGCCTAAACCGGTGTGTGCTCTAACCACTTTGATAACGCCGATTTTGTTAGCGCCCGCTTCAACGAGCACCACATCGAACTCAGTTTTTTCTTCTGCAGGGGCAGCAGCTTCAGCAGCACCGCCGGCAACAGCACCAACCACTACAGGGGCGGCAGCCGTAACACCAAATTCATCTTCAAGTGCTTTCTTTAATTCAGCGGCTTCTACAAGGGTTAAACCTTTGATCGATTCTACTAATTGAGATACTTTCTCTGACATTTCTGGATTCTCCATTTTTTAAATTGTGTTAATCAATTATGCAGCTTTTTTCTTAGCTACTTCGTCAATAACAGAAACAAGGTCTCTCATTACTGCGTTGATAGCACCAACTATTCCGGATGCAGGTGCATTTATGCTGCCAAGAATACCTGCGATAATCTCTGCCTTTGTAGGCAGTTTTGAAAGCAGTTCCAACTGGTCACCGGAGTAATACTGTGTTTCAATGTAACAGGCTTTCAACCCAAATTTTTTGTTGTCATCATTGAATTTTTTGATGATCTTCGCTGCGGCAACCGGGTTGTCGCTCGCAAATGCAAATCCCGTCATCCCGACGAGAGATTCCTCCAACTTGGGATATTTGCCTGATTCTTTAAGAGCACGCTGAAACAAAGAGTTTTTAAAGACTTTGTAAACAACACCCTCTTTTCTAAACTCGCGTCTGAGTTTAGAAATTTGCTCCACATTAACACCGGAGTAGTCAGTAAGATAAATTGCGGTTGAATCGTTTAGAAGCTCGACGATCTCCGCAATAACTTCTCCTTTTTGTCCTTTATTCATTTTTCTTCCGAATCAGTTTCGTTAATACCTGTCGGTATAGAAGCAGTTTATTTTTGTGCGTAATTTCGTTAATTAAGTTCTTCTCTTACAATCTTAAGCCCGGGCCCCATAGTAGAAGAGAGGTAAACAGTCTTCATGTATGTTCCTTTAGAAGTGGCGGGTTTAAGTTTAATCACCTGGCTGATAAGCGCTTTGGTGTTTTCCGTCAGTTGCTCGGTTGTGAAATCAAGTTTACCAACAGCCGCATGAATGATACCCTGTTTGTTAACACGGAAATCGATCTTACCGGCTTTGACTTCTTTAACAGCTTTAGCAACATCAGGTGTAACCGTACCGCTTTTCGGGTTGGGCATCAAGCCTTTGGGCCCCAGTATCTTACCGAACTTACCAAGCTGCCCCATAACATCGGGTGTAGCAATTACTACATCAACATCGGGTACATTTCCTTTTTCTATCTCTGTAAGATATTCCTGAAATCCGGCGTATTCAGCCCCGGCGTCAAGTGCTTCCTGAATTTTGGGCCCCTGTGTAACCACAAGCACCTTCACACTTTTACCGGTTCCGTGAGGAAGTGAAACAGTTCCGCGAACCATCTGGTCGGCATGCCTGGGGTCAACGCCAAGCCTTAGAGCGCATTCCAGTGATTCGGTGAACTTAACATTCGAGAGCTCTTTAAGCGTATCGATCGCTTTATCGATCGTGTACTCTTTGTCTCTGTCAACTTTTTGAAGAACCGCTTTATAGCGTTTTGAAATTTTCATATTCAGCCTCCTTTATCCTTCCACCGTAATACCCATCGAGCGGGCAGTACCTGCAATCATTGCAACGGCGGCGTCTAAAGTGTTGGCGTTCAGATCGACCATCTTCAGCTGAGCGATCTCTTCTAATTGCTTGCGGGTAACCTTGGCTACCTTGGTCCTGTTCGGTTCGGCTGACCCGCCCTTTATGTTGGCAGACCTTATCAAAAGAACCGCTGCAGGAGGTGTTTTTGTAATAAAAGTAAACGACTTGTCGGTGTAAACAGTTATCACCACAGGGATGATAAGCCCGTCCTGACCGGCTGTCTTGGCGTTAAATTGTTTACAAAACTCCATAATGTTCACGCCTTTTTGACCTAAAGCCGGCCCTACCGGTGGAGACGGGTTGGCTTTTCCGGCGGGAATCTGGAGTTTTATATATCCGGTGATCTTTTTTGCCATTTTATAAACCTGTTAATAAATTAATTGTTTGTTTAGTGTACAAGCTCTGCCTGAACAAAGTCAATCTCTACAGGGGTTTGTCTTCCGAAAATGGAAACGAGAACTTTAATCTTCATCCTCTCTTCATTCACTTCTTCAACCAACCCTGAGAAATTGTTGAATGGGCCGTCTATAATTTTTACCGTGTCCCCCATTCTGAATACGGTGTCTAATCTTTCTGAATCTTCATCCTGTTTTACACGACCGACAATCCTCTTTACTTCGTCGTCGCGCAGCGGTGAAGGGTTTTTACCGCCTAAGAAACCAATAACCGATTGCGTGTTGTTAATGAAATCTTTAACCTGAGCGTCTAAATCAACACAAATAAGAATATATCCCGGCAGAAAACTTCTGATTTTGCTTCGTTTTTTACCGTCTTTCACCTCATAGATTTTTTCCTGAGGGAGCAGCACTTCAGAAATTTTTTCGGCAAGCTTGCTGTTATCACGGCTTCCGGCTTCAATTAGCCCCTTCACTCTGGCTTCGTGCCCTGAAAGGGTCTGCAGAACATACCATCTGTGTTCCATATTCACCTTAGTACAGGAAACTTACAAGATAGTTAACACCCTGGTCAATCACATAACATAAAACTGCGAAAACCAACGATGATATGATAACAACAGTGGTTGAAGCTTTTAACTCGGGGCGCGTCGGCCAGGTTACTTTCTTCATTTCCTTTACGATATCTTCGTAAAGCTTAATAATTTTTTGTTTCATTAGTGGACTTTCTCGGGCTGTTTTGAGCACGCTGGGAGGGAGTCGAACCCCCAACCTGCGGTTTTGGAGACCGCTGCTCTGCCAATTGAGCTACCAGCGTATTGGGTTATTTAGTCTCTTTATGAACTACCGGTTTGTTGCACCAACGGCAGTACTTCTTAAACTCTACTCTGGCCGGATGTTTACGCTTGTTTTTTGTAGTGGAGTAATTTCTTCTCTTACACTCGGTACACTCAAGTGTGATAATATCTCTCATTTTGCAACCTGGTTATATTCTTTTTCTTTTCTTTTCTTGAGCTGACGACCGGGATTGAACCGGTGACCTCATCCTTACCAAGGATGTGCTCTACCAACTGAGCTACGTCAGCATTTTTTTGCAAAAAAAATGAAAGAAGCGGGCGCTGTCTTTCATCTGTTTTTTTTATTCTCTGTGAGCGGGAGACGGGACTCGAACCCGCGACCAACAGCTTGGAAGGCTGTGACTCTACCACTGAGTTACTCCCGCTTTTTATTTTCTTTTTGTGGGCGGCGAGGGATTCGAACCCCCAAAGGCGTTTGCCAACGGATTTACAGTCCGCCCCGACTCTCCAACTTCGGCGTCCGCCCAACTATTTTACTATTCCAAAAACCCCGGATTCCATTCCAAAAATTTTCAGAAAGGGACTTCTAATGTAATTATTTTTTATTTCATAACCAAATGGTTTGCAAAAAAAAAATTAAATTTCTACCTCCTTACCCGAGACAATCACTTCGGTGTCAAGTGCAATTACCAACTCTTCATTCGTTGGGATTCTAAAGACATAAACCCGTGAATCATCCGAGGAGATTTCTTCTTCGCCTGCGAGGTTTTTATCATTATTTAGATTAATGCCCATAAAAGCGAGGTTTCTGCACACTTCTTCGCGCACATCGGGTGAGTTTTCGCCAATTCCCCCCGTGAAAACCAGCGCATCAATTCCGCCCATTGCGGCTGCATAAGCGCCGATATATTTGGTTATGCGGTAGCAGAAAATCTCGAAAGCATAACGGCTTCGTTTATGCCCTTCTTTCATTGAAGAGATAATTTCGCGCATGTCGGAAGATTCGCCGCTTATTCCTATTAAACCACTGTGTTTATTCAGCAAAGTGTTCGCCTCGGAAAGCTGCAGGCCCTCTTTACCCATAACATGGAGAATTACGGAAGTATCGATGTCGCCGCAACGGGTACCCATCAGCAAGCCTTCCAATGGGGTGAAGCCCATTGTGGTATCAACGGAAACACCCTGATCAATAGCCGCCATGCTGCAACCGTTACCCAAATGAGCGGTAACTATTTTCAGCTCATTAAGCGGCTTGCCCAATTTTTTGGCAGCAATTCCTCCAACATAACGGTGCGAGGTGCCGTGAAAACCATACCTTCTGATTTGGTGCATTTTATACAACTCGAATGGGATTCCGTACAAATACGCTTTCGGCGGCATTTTCGAGTGAAACGCAGTATCGAAAACACCCACCTGCGGAACATCCGGCAGAACACGCGTTACCGCCTGAATACCTTTTATATTCGGCGGGTTGTGTAACGGCGCCAAGCCTACATTATCCTGCAGAACTTTAACAACCTCGGGGGAAATTAAAACCGAACCCGTAAATGTTTCACCACCATGAACAACACGATGACCAACGGCGTCGATCTCACTTTTATCTTCAATAACGCCGTGATTTTTTGAGAGCAGCACCGCTAACACATATTCGATCCCAATCGCATGATCGAGAATCTCACCTACAATGCTGATTTTATCTCCGTCGAATCGGGTGTGGGTTAAAACTGCACCGAGCATCCCGATCCTGTCAACCAATCCTTTTGCAAGTGCAACTCGTTGAACGGTATCGTAGAACTGATACTTAATCGACGAACTGCCGCAATTTAAAACCAAAACTTTCATTATCGCCTACGAAATTATTTTACCGTTAGAATCATAAGTGTAGAAACCCTGCCCTGTTTTTCTGCCGAGTTTCTGTTCGCGAACCAATTTTCTTAAGATTGGGCACGCCCGGTACCTCGGTTCACCGAGGGTTTTCCAGAGCGTATCCATCCAGGCAAGAACCTCGTCAAGCCCCATCATATCGGCCATCTCAAGGGGCCCCTGCTGGAAGTTAAACCCAATTTTCATAGCGGTATCAATATCTTTTGCAGACGCAATTCCTTCCAAAAGAATATACATCGCTTCATTTAATAAAGGTACAATAGCTCTTGTGGTTACATACCCGGGGTACTCATACACTTCTATTGAGGTTTTACCCAAGCGGTTCGCAAGTTCTTTCAGAGCTTTCAGCGTGGGCGCCGATGTGTGCAGGCACTTAATCACCTCAACCAACGGGCGCTTCGGAACCGGGTTCAGGAAGTGCATCCCGATTACCTTATCCGGACGCGAAGTTGCTTCGGCAAGTTTGGTCAAACTTAAGGTAGAAGTGTTGGAAACAAAAATCGCCTCTTTCTTCGCGATCTTGTCTAATTCTGTGAAAATTTTCTTCTTAAGCTCAAAATCTTCATCCACCGCTTCGATAATCAGATCGCAGCCGGCAACCGACCTGATGTCAGTCACCCAACTGATTCGGCTTAATATCGCCTTCTTTTCAGAGGCAGTCATAGCCCATCTTTTTATTTCAATGTCGATGTTGTCAGAGAGTGATTCTTTCGCTTTTTCGATTCGGTCAGTGGTAACTTCAACAATCACCACTTCAATACCGTTGGCAGCTACGGCGTGAGCAATACCCTGCCCCATAACGCCCGCACCAATAATTCCGACACGGCTGAGAGAGTCAGCACTTTCGGATAACACCGATCTTTTTAAAATATCATCAATATTTATATTTTCTTCTTGCATTAGTTATTCCTTAATTAACATTAAGCATTGTTTTCTAAGCAATTTTAATGCCAACTCATTCAGGGCATTAAATCGTGCAAATTTCAACACTTATATTATTTTTTTCTCAAAAACAATAAAGTTTCAGCCGAAAACGGCAAAAACAAACTTTAATGTAATAATAAATAATATTTTTTTAATGATTTTTGTGGGATTCTTTTTAATTTCTTTTTTTGATTCTTACGGCTTTTCTTCAAGAATAGTTGTATAGGAAGAAACAGAATCCCGGGAAGAAGTTGGGAGAATATTCTGTGCCGGGTTCGGAAATTCTAAAATTGAAATTTCGGTGGGGAATCTATCAGACACTTACTCTCGGCTCAGAGGGTTTGAAAATATGCAGACAACAAACGCAGGGGAAAAACCGGAAAGGGTCAGGCTGCAACAGATAACTGCTAAACCCGGTATTCCTCTTTACGATCTCTCGTCATCAGATCGTGAATTGCAATTCCGGGGTCTTTATCTTCAAAGAGTATTCTGTAAACTTCCGTGGTAATCGGCACTTCAACACCGTGTTTAATCGCAAGTTGCATCGCCGAGTTTGAAGTTTCAACCCCTTCGGCAACGGCAGTCATTTGCGCCAACACCTCTTTCAAAGTCATCCCGGCACCAATTTTTTCACCGACATATCTGTTTCTGCTGTGGCGGCTCATACAAGTTACGATCAGGTCGCCCATTCCGGAAAGCCCTGAGAATGTGTGCGGCTGTGCGCCCATTGCTAACCCTAAGCGGGTTATCTCGGCGGTTCCGCGCGTCATTATTGCGGCTTTTGTGTTGTCGCCCATTCCCATTCCGTCTAAAATACCGGCACCGATAGCAATAACATTCTTAAAAGCGCCTCCTAACTCAACACCAATTACATCGGTAGAAGAATAAACGCGGAAGTAACGGTTTATAAACGCACCCTGTATAAGTTTGGAAGTGGAGTGATCCTTGCACGCAGCAACAACAGTAGTGGGTATCTTTTTGCTGACTTCTTCGGCGTGGCTGGGACCGGAAAGCACCCCGATCTGATTATCACTTAACTCGGGAAAAACATCCTTATACACTTGACTTACGGTCAAAAGATGGCTTTTTTCAATTCCTTTCGAAAGAGAAACTAAAACGGAATCTTTAATATTATTAAAGGGAATTTTTTCAAGTGAACTGCGGGTGAACTGGGTGGGTATGCCCGTAACAATAAGCTCTTTACCCAGAGTGGCTTCGTCAAGATTTTTGGAAATTCTAAGGTTTTTCGGGAACGGTATCCCCGGCAGATACATAATATTTTCACGCTTCTCTTCAAGCAAGGTAGCATAAGTTTCGTTATGCTCCCACAGGGTTACATCGTGCCCGTTATCGCTAAGGAGAACGGCGATGGTGGTTCCCCACGCACCGGCTCCCAAAACCGATATTTTCATTGCGGAGTTACTTTTTTTTACTGAACGATATTTTGTTCTCGTTCCCCTTAAGCAACCTTTGAATATTTGTCCGGTGCATATATACCAACAGCACTGCAACACCGAGAACGAAAGGCAACAAAGTGCCGTATCCCTGCACTTCGGCATGAAAAATGTTCTGCCGGATTATTAAAGTAAGCGGAACTGTTATGGCAGCCAGAATGGAACCAAGCGAAACATATTTGAAAATGCTTACAACGATTATAAAAATTCCTAACGCAATAAGCATATCTACAGTAGTGATAGATACCATCATTCCGAGAGCAGTGGCTACACCTTTGCCGCCCTTGAATGAGGCAAAAATGCTCCAGATGTGACCAATTATCGCGAAAATGCCCGCCATTATCCTGATTATTGTAATATCCTGAAATGGTGTCTGGTTGTTAAGTGTTACAGGATCAATATAATAAAGTTGAGATACTAACACAACGGCAACAACTCCCTTAAGAGCGTCAAGTATCGTAACTGTAATACCGTATTTGGGACCCAAAGTACGGAAGACATTCGTGCCTCCTGTATTTCCGCTACCGTGTGCTTTAATATCAATACCTTTTCTTTTGGAGACTATAACCCCGAAAGGAATTGACCCGATCAGATACGATAAAATTAAGATAGCTGCCAGTGCTAACATATTGCTTTCCTGTTGTTAATTTGATCCGTGCTAAACCCTGCCCTCGATGAGTCAAATGGCAAAATTTACTTTGTGCGAAACACTAAAATAGTTGCTTTTATTTACATAACAAAATTTCATTTTGTATTAGTTCTTATTTTGAGTGATAACCTGTTTTGTTAAATTTAACTTTGGTTTTTAATTTTTTGTATGAAAAATTTTATTTCGGTCCGGATTGTTGAATTTTTATTTCCGGGGCAATATTAGAACAACCGAACTTTCCGTAACGAAAAATATTCATAAAAATAATTCTAAGTTGTGAGTAAAAATACTAAGCGCTTTTTGGAACCTAAATTTGATAAAAAACATTGTATGTTTTTGTCTGATTAACTCTATTTCCATACTGATGATTTTCCCAAGAAAACTATCGCTATTTTTTCTGTTCCTTCTCGTTTCTTTGAACAGCCAAAGGATCGAGAAATTTTCGTTTGGTACTATAAGTGTCAGTCAAGGGCTTTCTCAGGGAAGAGTTAAAGCTATCCTTCAGGATCAAACCGGGTTCCTGTGGTTCGGTACTGCTGACGGATTGAACCGCTACGACGGTTACTCAATGCTGACTTTCCGTTTCAATGCAGAAAAAACTAACACGATTAGAGACAATACCATAAATGACTTAAAAGAACTGCCGGACGGCAAAATTGTTATAGCTCACAACGAGGGAGTTGATATTTTTGACCCCGTTACCGAGATGTTCACTCCTGTTATTTTTAATTTTATGGGTAACAATCCCCCTCGCATAAAAGATGTTGAGAAAATAATCGTCCCCGGAAAGTATAACGGATTCATTTATCTCGGAACCCAGGCGGGGCTTGTTAAACATTATTTTGATAAGTCTTATGATATCCTTGTTTTGCAACTGCAGACAGACCCTGCCGAAAATGACAGAAGCATAAAAGCACTTCTTGAAGATGAAAGAGGGAATATTTGGGTGGGGACCGGCGGGGAGGGGCTTTACTTGTTCGACCCCGTTAAAAATTCTTCAACAAATCTCTATAAACCTTCACCCGTTGAAATTACAAATAAAATCCCCGCCGTAACATGTATCGGAACAGATGGTAACGGAAGAATCTTTACAGGCGAACTTAAATATTTACAGGTGTTTGACCTCGAGGGAAAACATATCCGAAAAAATATCAGCAACGGATTTGCCATTCCTATTGCATTTAATACTTTTTCAAATAACACAATTTTCGTCGCATACCTTGCTAAAGGGCTTTATCTATATTCTTTCGATAACAATTCGTTTACAAAAATCGTCGATAAAGATGGGACACTGGATTTTGGGCATCTCGATTTTTTATCGATAGTTAAAGACAGAAATGACCGCTATTGGTGCGGTTCTAACGGCTACGGTATTAAATATTTCAGCGCAAAAGAGCCAATTATTCAAAAATTTGATGATTTTGGCAATAATCTCAAAAGTATCAGGTCTTTTCTGGAATTATCCGATGGCACAGTTTTTATCTCCGGCTATAAAGAACTACAACAACTTCCAAAAGGTTTTGATACTTCCGGCTCATACAAGGGGCGTTCAATAACCGTTTTTGATGCTCCTTTCGTAGCATACTGTATGTTGGAAGATATTTACGACCGCGGTAATGGCATTTGGTTAGGAAATGAAGGCAATGGGTTGTTTCGATATTCAATCAAAAGCAACACTTCAGAACGGATCGGGAGAGTTAAAGATTCACCTGATGAAATCCACGGCGATTTTATTCAATCTATGATAATTGGAAGTGATTCACTCCTTTGGATCGCAACCGAACTCGGATTAAATGCTTATAACCCAATTACTAAAAAAACTCTCTATTATCCTGCAAGTATAGAAAAAGATACAATCAGCTCTTTCGGTTGGAGCTTTGCACTGGTTGAAAGTAATAACAGCATTTTTCTTGGTACAAGCAGCTACGGTGTAATCAGATTCGATAAATCAACAAAGCAGTTTTCTAATTTTCTTAATACCCGTTCTAAACCCCTTGCTATCCCTTCTAATGACATCAGAACTATTTTTATTAAGGGCGATTCACTCTTCTGTTTAGGGACGGGTTACGGTTTGGTCGTTTATAATTCTAAGACTCAAACGATACAAACCTACTCCTCAAATGACGGCTTACCCGGCGATTTGATTTATGGTATTCTGGAAGATAATAACGGGAATTTGTGGCTTTCAACAAACGCCGGGTTGGCTATGTTCAACCCCAAAAGAAAAATTTTCTCCTCCTATATTCTTGCCGATGGAATTCAGGGTTATGAATATAACACAAAAGCATATCTGAAACTTTCTAAAGGGCGGCTTCTTTTTGGCGGAACTGAGGGCTTTAACTTAGTTGATCCTAAAAAAATTGAGAAAGATGAAACTCCGCCAAAAATATTAATAAGCGGGCTCAACCTTTTCTCGAAAAAAATACCCGTTGGCGAGTATAACGGAAAAGTTATTCTTGATTCTGCCGTTCAATATAAAAAATCTGTTTCTTTTGACTATAATCAGAACAGTATCGCAATTGAGTTTACAGATTTTATCCCTGACACAAGATTTGTTTACTATTTAGAAGGGCTCGAGAAAGAATATTCACTTCCTACTTCCGACAGAAAGGCAATATACAGTAATTTAGCACCCGGTACATACTATTTCAAGGTCGCCACTTTGGACCGTCAAGGTAACCTCGCAGAGAACGAAGCGACACTTCAAATAATTATTAATCCGCCCTACTGGGCAACCTGGTGGTTCAGAACTCTGATTGTTCTCGCGGTAATTACGCTGATTGGTGGCGGCACTTACCGCAAAATTTCTTCAATTAAAAAGCGAAATGAAGAACTCGAAAAAATTGTATCGGAAAGAACTAAAGAATTAGCCCGCAACAAAGAAGAATTAGAGCAACGAAATGCTGAACTTCAGGAGATGGACAGTGCAAAAAACCACTTCTTCTCTATGCTGGCGCACGATATCAGAAGCCCTTTTACCGCAATTTTGGGCTATTTGCAAATTGTGAACGAAGAGTATGAGGAACTTACCGAAAATGAAAGAAAATCGTATCTGCGTAATTTATTCTCTGTTTCACAGGACCTTTTCGATTCAATAAACAATGTGCTGCACTGGTTCAGAATCGAAGTGGGCAGGGTAAATTTTCAACCGGAGGATATTCTGCTCGCTAAAGTTATCTCTGAAGTTGAGGGATTGCTTGCAGTGAACTTTAAAGATAAAGAATTGGAACTTGTTACAGAAATCAATGAAGAAACGGTAATTTATACCGATAAAGTAATGATTAAAGTTGTTCTTCAAAATCTGCTGACTAATGCCGTTAAATTTTCTGAAAAAGGGAATGCCATTTCGATTTCCGGAGAAAGGAAAGGGGATTTTTATTCAATTTCAATTAACGACTCCGGCAAGGGAATGACACCTGAAGAGGTAAATAAACTGTTCAAAAAAGAGGAAGTTTTTGTCGGCGAAGGTACACAAAAAGAAAAAGGAACCGGTTTAGGGCTCCTAATCTGTAAAGAGTTTGTGGAAAGAGGCGGCGGCGAAATTTCCGTCACCAGCATTCCGGGTGAAGGTTCAAGCTTTATCTTCACCGTTCCGTTAAAAAAAGAGACTTACTAAAAAACTCCCCCGGTTATTTCCCGTTAAAACTCCGTATGCACTATGGATGTTCCGTTAAAAAAGGAGATTTCTAAACCCTCCCGGCAACAAGTTTGCTGAAAATTACAAGATCTTCATCGGTAGTTATCTTAAAATTCAATGCTGAGCCATCGGAAATAAATACGGGGTAGCCAGCCCTGCGCATGATAGTTGATTCATCAGTGCCGTACCATCCTTCAGAATAAGCCCTTTCGAACGCCTCGGTTAATTCGCCATATCGGAAAATCTGTGGCGTCTGAACTAAATACACCTTGTTTCTGTCTATATAACTCAGGTTTCCGGATTCTGCCAAGTCTCCGTTTTCAAGAAACCCAATGGTATCGCGTGCTTTTTGGCAAACGAGCGCACTTCCCTTTTCCTTTGCAGTGGCAACTGCCCGAGCCAACACTTCCGGTGGCAGAAGCGCCCTTGCCGCATCGTGAACTACGGCAAGGTCGTCGAATGCTAAGTTGGCTTCTTTCAAAGCATTGTAAACGGAATCCTGACGCTCAAGCCCACCATCAACAATTTTTGTCAGTTTTGTCAGCCCATCGCGTTCTTTAATTGCATGAAGAATATCCCGCCCCTGCCCCGAAGTTGCAACAATTATCTCGTCTATCACCTCAGAATTTTGAAAAACTTCCAATGTGTAAGAGATCATCTCCCTGTTGTTAAACAAGATAAACTGTTTGGGAACATCCCCGCTGACTCTCGAGCCGGAACCTGCAGCAGGAATAATTGCAACCACTCTCATATTATCATCATAGCATCGCCATAGCTAAGAAATTTATACTCTTCCTTAACCGCAGTTTTATAAGCTTTCATCACTAATTCGGTGTCTCCAAATGCCCCAACTAACATCAAAAGCGTTGAGTGTGGCATGTGAAAATTTGTGATCAACTGTTTTACTACTCTGAAATTATATGTAGGATAGATGAATTTATCGGTCCAACCTTTTTGTGCTCTTACAAAGCCTTCGGAAGTTACGCTCGACTCCAGGGCACGCACTGTGCTTGTTCCCACAGCGGTTACTTTCCCGCCGGCAGCAATTGCTTTGTTGATTGTCTCCGCTGCGGTTGAAGTGATTTCGAAGAACTCAGAGTCCATCCGGTGCTTTGTCAGGTCTTCCACTTCCACTAATCTGAAAGTACCCAAGCCGATATGAAGAACGATCGGCACAATAATAACGCCTTTTTTCTTCAGAGCTTCTAACATCTCGGGCGTGAAGTGAAGCCCGGCGGTAGGGGCAGCAACAGAACCGTCAACCCGCGCGTAAACCGTCTGATAATATTCCTTATCCTGCGGCTCAGCATTCCTTTTAATGTATGGCGGAAGTGGTGTTAAACCGATATCATCAACCGCACGATAAATATTCCCGACCTGGTTAAACTTAACAGTCCGCCCTCGTGAAGTGGTGTTATCAATTACTTCGCACCAAAGAGTATCGGAAAAGTAAATTTTGTTCCCGATCCTCACTTTTCGTGCGGGGTCAACAATCACATCCCATATTGCTTCTTTTGCGTTTAACTCGCGCAGAAGAAACACTTCAATCTTCGCCTGAGTTTTCTCTTTGTTTCCGATCAACCGTGCCTGAAAAACCCTCGACTCGTTAAGCACTAAAATATCCCCTTTGTTCATAATATCAACGATATCCCTGAACTTATGGTGATCAACCGTTTTCGCCTCTCTGTTTAACAGCATCAGCCGGGCTTCATCTCGTTTTTCGTACGGATACTTAGCGACCAAACTTTTGGGGATATTATATGTAAAATCAGATAGTTTCATCTGTTTGTTTCCTTGTGTCTTTTTTATGAATCTGTCTTTAAGTCATCCGCGGCGGAACCCCCGCCGCGGATGGGAATAATCAGTTTCATGCCATTTCGACAAAATGGCGGGTGTGTTATTTAGATTTTTTCTTTCCTTTTCTCTTTGCATCTTCCGCAAGTTTCTCACGGAGCGCTGCCTGTGCAGCTGCAAGGCGCGCTATAGGCACCCGGAACGGTGAGCAGCTTACATAATCAAGCCCGGTTCTGTAACAGAACTCAACCGAAGCAGGTTCGCCACCGTGTTCACCGCAAATGCCCACTTTAAGTTTTGGCTTCGTGCTTCTGCCTCTGTGAACGCCGATCTCAACCAACTGCCCAACCCCTTCCTGATCGATCGTCTCGAATGGATCTGCCGGCAGAATTTCCTTGCTGACATAATCAGGAAGGAATTTACCCGCATCGTCCCTCGAAAGTCCGAAGGTCGTTTGGGTAAGGTCATTTGTACCAAAGCTGAAAAATTCAGCCACTTCGGCTATTTTATCAGCAACTAAAGCTGCCCTTGGAAGCTCGATCATCGTGCCGACTAAATAATCAACTTTCGTCTTTTTCTCAGCGAAAACTTCTTCAGCAACTCTTCTTACTATTTGTTCCTGAAGTTTCAGTTCGTTCACATGCCCAACCAACGGAATCATTATTTCGGGTTTAACATCCGTGCCTTTCTTTTTAACTTCAACCGCAGCTTCAAAGATTGCTCTCGCCTGCATTTCAGTTATTTCGGGGTACTCAACGCCAAGGCGGCAACCTCTGAAACCAAGCATCGGGTTCATCTCGTGCATGTTGGCAATCTGATCTTTTACCTTTTTAACCGGCACGCCAAACTCATCGGCAAGTTCTTTTATTTCAGAGTCTTTCGTGGGAAGGAACTCGTGAAGTGGCGGGTCAAGGGTTCTTACGGTTACAGGATTACCCTTCATCGCCTTGAAAATACCGGCAAAATCTTTCTTCTGAAGCGGAAGAAGCTCTGCCAAAGCGGCTTTTCTTTCCTCTTTCGTATCCGAAAGGATCATTTTTCTGACGGACTTAATTTTGTCTTCACCGAAGAACATGTGCTCGGTACGGCACAGCCCAATACCTTCGGCTCCGAATGCAAGTGCGTTTTCCGCCTGATCCGGCTGGTCAGCGTTAGTTCTGATTCCCATTTTTCTGAACTCGTCAGACCAGGTCATCAAAGTGTTGTAAATTTGGAACATCGGCGAGTTTTTAGGCTTGCGGGTTTTGTTAATCAACACTTCAATAACTTCCGACGGACGGGTTGAGATTTTTCCGAGAATAACTTCACCGGTGGTTCCGTCGATCGAAATATAATCACCCTCTTTCACTAAGAACTCGGGTCTGCCGTCAACTTTCATTGTGCCGGCGTTGTAGTCAATCAAAAGTTTTCCGCAGCCGGCAACGCACACTTTACCCATCTGACGGGCAACCAAAGCAGCGTGCGAGGTCATTCCACCGCGTGCGGTTAAGATACCTTCGGAAGCATTCATCCCTTTGATGTCTTCAGGTGAAGTTTCAATCCTAACGAGGATAACAGGATCACCTTTTTTAGCCATTTCTTCTGCATCATGCGCCGTGAAAGCAACTTTACCGGTTGCCGCACCGGGACCTGCATTAAGCCCTTTTGCCATCAATTTGCCCTCTGCAACCGCTTTTCTCTTCTCTTCAAGATCAAAGATTGGGCGCAGCAACTGGTTCAACTGATTGGGTTCAACCCTCATTAAAGCAGTTTTCTTGTCAATTAAACCTTCATTGAACATTTCAACTGCATTTCTTACGGCTGCCAACCCGGTTCTTTTACCAACGCGGCACTGCAGCATCCAAAGCCTGCCCTGCTGAATTGTGAACTCGACATCAAGCATATCTTTGTACTCTTTTTCGAGTTTGTGGCGGATTTTATCCAACTGAGCGTAGAGTTTTGGCGCTTCTTCCGCAAGCTTGCTGATCGGGTGCGGGGTTCTTATACCTGCAACCACATCTTCGCCCTGTGCGTTGAAGAGATACTCACCATAAAATACATTTTCGCCGGTGGCCGGGTCGCGTGTGAAAGCAACACCTGTACCCGAGTCATCACCCATATTACCGAATACCATCGCCTGAACATTCACTGCCGTGCCCCACTCCTCGGGGATGTTGTTGAGTTTTCTGTAAACAATTGCTCTCTCGTTCATCCACGAGTTGAAGACTGCGCCTACAGCGCCCCAAAGCTGCTCTTCAGGGTCGTCGGGGAAGTCGTGCCCTGTATGTTTTTTTATAGCCTTTTTGAATTCAACAACCAATTCTTTCAGGTCCTCAGTTGTCAGGTCTGTGTCGTATTCCACGCCTTTGGCTTTCTTCTTGGCTTCAATTATCACTTCGAAGGGGTCGTGGTCTTTCTTGTCTTTTGGTTTCAGATCGAGCACCACATCACCATACATCTGTACGAATCTTCTGTACGAATCGTAAACAAATCTTGGGTTACCGGTTGCTTCCACGAGCGCCTCGGCGGCTTTGTCGTTCAAACCAAGGTTCAAAACCGTATCCATCATGCCGGGCATCGAGGCTCTTGCACCTGAACGAACTGAAAGAAGAAGCGGGTCTTTCGGGTCACCAAACTTCTTACCCATCACCGATTCCATCTGCTTAACGGCATCTTTAACTTGTTTTGCCAACTGTTTTGGGTATTGCTTTGTGTTCGCATAAAAATATGTACACACCTCGGTTGTTATTGTGAAACCCGCAGGAACCGGCAAACCCATGTTTACCATCTCTGCTAAGTTAGCACCTTTACCACCGAGCAGGTTTTTCATTTTTGCGTCTCCTTCGGCTTTTTTGCCACCGAAGAAATAGACATATTTCACATCTTTTTTTGCCATTATCTATTCTCCATTTTTGGATTATATATTTTTCGCTTTTATCTTGTCCTGAATAAATTTTTCAAATTCTTCTTCTTCGTCAAGACGGAGGCGAATTTTTAAGAAATAAATATCAATATCGTCCAGCTCTCTTGAAAACCGGGTAAGTTTAACCGCATCTTTCTGCGTGGTAATCACGGAAAAGGCGTTGGTTGCATAAAACTCTTTTCTTATTTTTTCAACTTCTTTAACTGTGTAAGCTTTATGATCAATAAAGATCATTCTGTTTCCGGTATCAATTTTCAGTTGCCCAAGTGCGCTAAAAAAAGAGTGTGGGTTTGCTATTCCACTTACGCATAAACTTTTCTGCCCCGTAAACTCTGCCGGTTCATAATGCTTTCCCCTTTTAACATCTACAAAATAAAGAGGTTCGTAGCGAGCGTTAAAAATCTTTTTCCCTTCGAAGTGGCGCATTAACCGGCCGGGTATCTCCTTTTTTTCGGTGAACTTACGGTTGATAATAATTGCGTCCGCTCTGTTCGATCTTGCAAACGGCTCCCTTAAGTTACCCGTAGGGAACAGAGTGCGCCGCAACGGGTTTTCATCCGCTAAGAAGCGCTGTGCAATTATCAGCAGGTTGATGTCCCTTCCGATCCACCTGTGCTGATAAGCGTCGTCCAGAATTACTGAGTCAACCCCTGTTTCTTTAATCAGATTTTCAGCTGCTTCTGCTCTTTTTTCCCCAACTGCTGCGGGTATCCCACACTCTTGCGCTGTCTGGTAAATTTCGTCCCCACTCTCCTCCGGAGTTCTTTTCACACCCGATTTGTCGGCAACTAAAAGGTACCCCTTTGTTGTTCTGCCGTACCCCCTGCTCACAACCCCCGGCAGGAAACCCTCTCTTTTAAGAAGTTCGGCTAAGTAGATCACCAAAGGTGTTTTACCGGAACCGCCAACTGTTAAATTCCCCGCTGAAATTACCGGTTTATCAACTTTTTTTATCCTGAAAACACCTGAATCAAAAAGCAGATTTCTCACCCATGTAACCAGCGCATAAACCGGAACAAAAGGCAGCAACAATACTCTTAAAAGATCAAGTGATTTCAATCTTTATTTTTTTTCTTTCTTAATAAACTTTCTATCCCGCCAAAAAAAACTTTTCCCCCCGAAACAACAACTATTTCCGGAAAAATGGCTTATCAGCCAGTGCCTGAACACGGTTAAATTCCTTTTGAATTTCCGGAAGCCGCCCGGAAAGCTCTTCCCTGCTTATTTCCTGGTTAAAATAAATAGGGTCCGAATAAGCAATTTTAATAAAACTGAACGGATGCGGTATCTCGAATCTGTCCCAACTTCTCAGTTTTGATTTTCGTTTATAACTAATCCCCATCAAAATTAAGGGTACGCCGGTTTTATTCGCAACCACGGCAGCACCTGCTTTCATCTCCATCGGCGGTCCTTTGGGTCCGTCAGGCGTAATGCAGAGGTTTTTTCCGTCGTTAATTGCGGCAATCATTTCGTTTAATGCAGCACGCCCCCCTTTAGAACTTGAACCTCTGATCACCCTGTAGCCCCATTTTCTTAAAACCTCAGCCAGAATATCACCGTCTTTGCTTTGGCTTGTAAGCCCCGCACTTCCCGATTTTTTAAATCTGTACCAACCATAAAGCATTTTGCCGTGCCAGAAAGCGACAACAAACCGCTCACCCTTCTTTTCCAATTCTTCAATAGCAGCGCCGTTAACAACCTTTTTAATCAGCGAAGCGCATACAAAACTAATCAGCGGGTTAGCAATTGAAAACCCAAGCCGGCGCAAAAATGCTTTGTTCCCCTCACTAAGTTTCACTCAGAATAATCTCCGCAGCTGTTGCAGAAGCTTTGTGTTCCCCCAAATTTTCTTTAATTCTTCTGAAGCCTGTTTTCTGTTTCTCCATCAATTCCGGAGTGCTCAACACTTCCCGCACCTTATTTGCAATTTTTTCACCGGTAACATCGTTTTGAATCAATTCCGGAGCAATGGTTTCGCCGGCAATTATATTCACCATCCCAAGATTCCCGATCTTTATCAGCTTTTTACCAATCTGATAGGTTAACCCTGAAGTTTTATACACAATTACCATAGGCATCTCAAGAAGTGCAGCCTCCATCGTGGAAGTACCCGATTTAACCACACCAAACGATGCGTATTTTTTAAGTTCAAACTGATCACCCTTAACAGCTGTGAACCCACCCGCAGGGTGAAGCTGCTGCAAAAGCCCCAAATCAATTGTATCGGCACAACCGACAACAGTCTGAAACCCGAACTCTTTTTCCAAAATTTTTGCCGCATCAAGCGCCGGGTTAAGTATCATCTCAACCTCGTGCTTTCTGCTTCCGGGCAGAATAGCGAGTATCTTCTTCTCCGGCTCAATTCCCCATTTCTTTCGAAATTCTTCTTCCTGCAAAAAATTGTGCGCTTCTATTCTTTCAGCCAGCGGGTTACCGGTGAACCTTACATTAACTCCGCGCTCCCTGAAAAACTTCTCTTCAAACGGAAAAACCGAGAGCACTATATCGGTGCGCTCTTTCAGTTTTTTCACCCGATGTTGCCCCCATGCCCACACCTGCGGTGCGATGTAGTAAACAACTTTAATCCCAAGTTTTTTAAATTCAGCGGCTATTTTCAGGTTGAACCCGGGGTAATCAATCAACACAACTTTTTTAATTTTTCTTTTTACCGCTTCATTCAGAAGGGTTTTTTGAACCTTCAGAATGAACGGAAGGTGCTTAACCACTTCGGTGAACCCCAGAAACGCCATCTGCTCGATGCGGTAAATCAGTTCGAACCCTTCGGCAGCCATTTTATCGCCGCCAATTCCAAAAAGCTCAAGCTTTGGCTCTTTTTCCCTCAATGCACGCACGAGCGCTGCTCCGTGCATATCACCGCTTGCCTCCCCGGCAATAATTAATATCGAATTGGTGCCGGCGCCGGAATCTTTTCCTAAAACTGAACCCTCTGTTGAAGGCGAACCTTTATCTGAAAAGGAACTCTCCACTGAAAAAGAACCCTCTGCTGAAGTTGAACCCTCCGCTGAAAGAGAACGCTCAGCAGAAAAAGAACCCTCCGCTGAAAGAGAATCCCCCGTTGAAAAAGAACTCTCCACTGAAGATGCACTCCCGACAGCCACTTCAAAAAAATTTTCCGCCGCCGTTACAGCGGAACTTTCGGCAGCCATAAAGCTCTTGCAACTAACAAAATTATCACAATAACAATAGCCTGAAGCGATCGCATCTCACTCCGTAAACCGGCTTTGTTGTTAAGTGGCGGCTGAACAACGGCTGAGTTACGATACGGCGTTAGCCTCGGAATGAACCGCGGAACACGATCGCAATACTCCTGATATGCCTCGCCATACTGCCGTGATAAATACTTTTCTTCCTCTGAAACAATCATTATATACTGAAACACAAACCAAAGAAAAGCAACAATATGCAACCAGGGAAACAAAGCCATAGACATTACACCGATACCGACATAAATAAATATGTTGCCAACATATAACGGGTTACGAACATAGGCAAAGGGCCCCGAAATAATCAAAAAAGCGCCACCAACTGTGCCGGTTGTTCGTGTTTCGCTGCCTGCCCACCTGACACCGCCAAACCGGAAAGCCTCGCCAACAAGCACCAAAAGCAAACCAATTATAAAACTTTCTGCGGTCATCTCTGCGAAAACCAACATAAGGATAACAAACGGAATCGGGGTGTAACTTCTTAGAGAAAAAATACCAGCCGCAAATTTGTTTTCGGGTGCATTTGCCTTTTTTTTAACATCCATCAGTTTGTTCTATCCTTGCATATAAAGTTTTTTTCGGTTCAGTTCTGCTCTGTGCCTTTTTTTCGGGCGTTTTTTATTCAGCAGTTCGTTCATCCTTGCCTGCACATCACCAAAATTTCTGAAAGGGTAATATGAAACCCTGTTTTTTTCGCAATATTTCAGCAGAGTATCTTTGGCGAAAATATAGTCGCAGTGAAGTGCCGGGCACACATCGGAGTTGCCGTTGCCGATGTACACTGAAAATTCATCATCCCCGCTTAAGGCAACCACATGGTTCCTTTTGCAGTTAGCACACTTTGTGCAATGCTCGTCGCGATGGGGGAACTCCATCCGAACACCACCCCCTTTTTTGAAAATAAGCTCGTTTGCAAAATATGGGATTTGCAACCCTTCCCGGTTCAAGATGGCATCGATATAAAACGCAAATCCATCGCTTACTATATAGTGTTTAATACCCTTCGCCTTAAGAAAATCGATAAACGGGTGAAAACTTTTATCAATCTGAAACCCGGCTGCGAACTCTTTTATTGTCGCCTCATCGGTTATTTTAAGCGTTTTCAACAATTCTTCCCAAGTTTCAAAAGCGGTTAAACTGCCGTCTCTAAACCCGTGTATAATCTCGTTTGCTTTTTCAGTATCACCGAAGGTGGTAAAAATGTTTGCACCAACATCTTCCTTTGTTATCGTTCCGTCAAAATCGATAAAAACCTTAAAAACCCGCGGCACTTCACCTTTGTTAATTTCAAACATTCTGCTAATTTCAAACATTCTCAGATGCGGTTTCCCCTTAAGTTGCGCCTGATAAGCCTTTCGGAGCACATTTCACTACTGTTTAATTCAGACATAGTCAGATTACAGCCATTTTTTTCACTTCGATAAAATTGCCGTAAGTAAACCTGTAGAAATAAATCCCCGCTTTCAAACCTTCAGCCTTGAACACATAAGAATAAGTGCCTCCTTTGCTGATTTGAATCGTTTCCTTTTTAACTAACTTAAACCCTGAGTCAAAAAACTCGAATGTTACGGTTCCGGCACCGGAAACATTGTAAGAAATGGTGGTTTCGTTGGTGAAGGGGTTTGGAACATTCTGCCCGACATAGATTTTTTGAGTCGATTTCCGGGTAAAATTCCCCTGAACATACTTCATTGCCACCACTTTGTTGTCTTTCGAAATTTGTGTAACCCGGTATGTAACCGCTCCGTCACCATCCGGGGTGTCAAAAGTGTAATAAGCCCCTTTAGCACCGGGGTAAGCCACAACATTATCAATTTCAATCCACGAGGTATCTTTAACTTTCGGCTGCATTCTGTGCACAAAATAGCCTTTAACATTCCCCTCATTCGTGGCAGTCCAATTTATTTTAACCTCATCATCGTTGTAAGTAAGCCAGGCGTCAACAATCCCCTGCGGTGTCTGCCGGTTAGATGGTATCCTGACGGCGTAAATTCCGTTGGCAGACCTTGATTTTTCTTTATACACGATAATAGCGCCGTCTTTTCCGTCGAACATAAGTTGGAGGTAACTTTTATCCGGGTTACCGGAAGCGGAAACAGGAATGGCACTCTCTTCCCACTCAATTTTTCCGTTTCTGTCAATTTTTTGCAGATAAATTTCAGGTGCACCGGCTCTTTTATCCAACCAGGCAATTAAAACAGCGCCGTTGTTATCGCAGTCAATCACCTGTGAGAACTGTTTATCCTTAAAATTCCCAATAGATACACCGTTAAAAGCCCACTTTGCCACCCCCTTACGGTCAAATTTTTGCACTAAGATATCGTCGTTCCCCGCCGCTTCATTAATCCAGCTGACTACAATCGAAGAGTCGCTTCCCTCCACAGCCACCGGAGCCGAGTTAGTACCTTTGCCTGTAACCGCCTTTCTTCCCCCTTTGCTCCATCTTTCTGATCCTTTCGCTGAAATCAGTTGATGAAAAATCTCCTTAGTTTTGCCTGCCGCCTCCCAGATTAAATAATGATCACCATTTTTAAGCGTAATAACGCTTAATGATTTTACAATACCTTCTACTGTTGAGATAACTTTTGAAACTTCAGTTTTTCCGGTAGAATCAACGAAGGCAAAGTTAATCACGCTTTTCCCCCCTTGAAGGTCTATCCAGACAACGCCTGCACCCGAGTTCGGAGCCGGCAGAACATTCAGGCTCACTTTTTGGGTTCCGCCATCATCAAGCTGGATCGGTTTACTGAACCGCAGTGAACCCTCGGCATCAACCCGGTTTAACCTTACGGAATAATTACCGGAGGATGATTTTTCTATCCACCCCACATTCGAACTTGAGGCAATATCAAGCGAGACTGCATACTCCGTAATCCCTCCGTCAGGTTTTGTAACAGGAACCCCTGCAGGCTGTGCAGTCCACTTAAAATTTATACCCGAGTTAGCCTGCTGAACAAACAGCCACTTTGAGCCGTCATCCATACCTTCCAACCAACAGAATGCCACTTTACCGTTAACTGCGGAAGAAACTTTTGGTGCTGACTGCGATTTGTAGTACCCCTCGACCTCTACCCCGTTTGTGGTTCTGGCACTTTCGCCTCGAGAGCTGAAATAATTAAGAAGCATCCGCGCCCTGCCACCGGGCATCACATCCTGCCAAAGTAGAAAAAAACCATCTTTACCATTTTTAAGAAGGTAAATCTCCTGCGGGTTGCTTGTTGATGTGGCTATTTGCTTCGGCTGTTTGGGGTCGGCACTCCATTGTGCATTAGCAACGGCAATAAACAGGAAGCAAAATATTATAAATTTATTTAAAAATCTCATCGGGTTATTCTCCTAAGCAACGATGTTAAAGTCTTTGTTGAATCTGACGCTTACAAGTTTTGAAACGCCTTCTTCCTGCATAGTAACGCCATACATCGTGTCGGCTGCTTCCATCGTTCGCTTATTGTGTGTTACCACTATAAATTGGGTGTTAGCACTGAACTCCCTGAGAATTTTGGTGAATCTGTCGATATTTGCATCATCAAGCGGAGCATCAATCTCGTCTAAGATGCAGAACGGCGATGGTTTCACCAAATAAATAGCGAACAACAACGCAATGGCAGTGAGTGTTTTTTCACCGCCGGAAAGCAGTTCAATTGATGTCGGTCGTTTCCCCCTCGGCTTGGCAATAATTTCAATTCTTGCTTCCAAAGGGTCAACCCCATCTTCAAGTTTCAGATCAGCCTCATCCTCTTCCCTGAAAAGGCTCCGGAAAATCTTCCGGAAGTTCTCTCTGATGGCTTCAAAAGTTTCGAAAAAGAGTGTTTGGGCGGTAGTGTTTATCTCTTCAATCGTTTTAATTAAATCTTTTTCGGAACGGATCAGATCGTCCCTTTGAGCGGCATAAAAATCGAACCTTTCTTTTTCCCGGTCATATTCTTCAAACGCCAGCAGGTTAACGGGCCCCATTTGATGGAGTTGCTGCTCAATTTTGTTCACTTCACGGCGCCACTCCGGCAGTTTTTGTCGCTCTTCGTCACTTGGTTCTTTCGGTTCAATTTCCCTGTCATACTTCTCCGTAACCCTTTCTTTCAGGTTACGGATGTTAATTGAATATTCGTTGAATTTAAGATCAGAAAGGTGCAATTGATCACTGATTTTATCCCGTTCTTCTCTCAGCGCATTTTTCTGCCTGTCAAGTTCATCTAATTCCCCTCTTTTTACCAAATAATCGGCTTCAATTTCTTTCTCTTTTAAGCGAAGCGCCTCTCTGGCTTCTTTGTTTTCGTCAAGATCGAAGGTGCTGTCTTCAATCGTTCCGGTAAGCAATTCAATTTCGTTTTTTGCGTTCTTAATATCTTCTTCACGCCGCGCGATCGAACTGCGTGTTGAGAGGATATTCTGGTTCGTTCTTTCAATGGAATTTAAAATGTTCCTCTTTTCGCCTTTTACCCGTTCAAGTTCAACATTTTTCAGGTTATAATCTTTTGAAACAACACCAAACTCTGATTCAGCCTCAGCCGCATTTGCCTCAAACTCACTTCTTGTCGCCTGAGTTTCGGCTTTGAACTTTTCATCGCTTTCAATCTCATTTTTCAGCGCAATTATTTCTTCTTCAAAATGCTTCAATTGCTCAGAAAGCGCTTCCCGCTCTTTAAGAAGTGTATCCTTTTCCTCAGTTGCTTTTTTTACCTCGAACTGGTGTTGAGCAAGCTGCTTTTCAAGCTGCAACAGGTCGCTTTGGTAAATTTTAATCGCCTCCCGAATATCTTTAAGGTCAATAAGGTGAAGCGCATATTCTTTCTCGTATATGCTCTGTTTTATTGCGGTAAGTTCATCCTCAAGTGGTTTTATCCCAAGTTTTAACGACTCAAGTTGCGCTTTCCGCCCGAAAAGTGAATCTTCTTCCCTAAGTTTAGAGCCGGCTTCAACAACTCCATTCCCCTTAACCCTGTCGCCGTCAGCCGTAATAAAAGTGAAATCAGAATACTTTCCGGCAAGTTTTAATGCAGCTGACAAATCTTTTACCACTGCCACATTTTGAAGCATCACTTCAAAATATTTCTGATATTTTACGGGTACCTTAATCAATTTATAGGCAAAATCGATAAACCCTTTCTCATTTTTCAGTTGTTTAAGAGCCTTTTTACCGGCATAGCCGGCAATTCTTTCGGCAATTGATTTTTTCTTCTTTCCGTTCCCCAGGTCAACAATAAACGAAGCCTTTCCGCTTTTTGAGTTTAACAACAGGCTTACCGCCGCTTGAACATCCGCAATTTTGGGCACGATAAAACTTGTAAAGTTCTCTTTCAGTGCAGCCTCAAGCGCTAACCTGAACTCTTCTGCCGGCTCGCCGAGCGCCGAAACCACTTGTTTTTCACCTTTATACCAGGTATTGTCTTCCTTCAATTTTTTGGAAGCAAGCGAGAAACCCTCCAAGTTGTTAATTAAGTCGGTAAGGAAATCAATCCTCGTTTTCAGGTCGTTCAACGCAGATTTTTTGTCAAACTCTTTCTCTTTAAGTGCGTTAAGCTCCGCCTGAAGCGTCTCTTCTTTCAGAGTTGTTTCGTTGAATAGCTGCTCGGCATTCTTCAGGTTGCCCGATGTTTCCTCAATTTCTGAGGAAAGTTCTTCAATGAACGAATTGTTGCGCTTTATTTCTTCGGTCAGAAAGTTCTCTTTCTCTGCCGATTTTTCAATTTCTTTTTCGGTGCGCTCTTTCCCTTTTTCCATGTTCGAAAACTCGTTCACTCTGCGTGCTGCACTTTGCACTCTGGAAAGCACCGACTCTCCAAATGCCCTTACATCTTCACGGGCTTTGTTCAGTCTCTCCCTTTTTTCCTCCAATACAGCAGAGAGCCCACCAATGGAATCTGAAAGAACGGCTTCTTCACTGCTCTTTTCATCCAGATCGAAGTTCAAATCTTCCAGACTCTCCTCAGCCTGTTCAATCAGCCCTTTGAACTCTTCAAGTTCTGTTTCAAATCTTTTTATGTTATTCTCAAGCGACCTTTTAGACTCTTGCGCAACGGAAATTGTTTGCTCGCTGCGGTAGATAACTTCAGTTTTCGCCGTTATTTTCCGCCTGATCTCTTTAAGTTCATTTTCCGTCGAAAATGTTTGCTCCCTTATTTCAGCATACTCTTTATCAAGTTCTTTTAATTTCAGATCGGTCTCGTGCTTATCAGCTGCCGCTTCAAGGTGTTTTTGCTGCCAAAGCCCCTGCTCTTCGAGCATAATAAAAAGTTCAATTGCCGCAGAACTAAGGTCTAACTCAGTCAGTTTGTCGGCAAGTTCTTTATATTTCTCCGCTTTGCTCGCCTGCCGTTCTAAGGTTGTAACTTTCTTCTCAATTTCGGAAATCAGGTCGTTTGCGCGGTTAAGGTCGTCTCTTACTTCCTCTAATTTTCTTAAAGTTAAGCGTCTTCTGATCTTATATTTATTAACACCGGCAGCTTCTTCAAACATAGTGCGGCGCTCTTCGGCTTTGTTGCTTAAAATAGATTCAACCATCTTAAGTTCGATAACGGAATAAGCGTTCGCCCCCATCCCGGTATCCATAAACAGCCCGGTTATATCTTTTAGCCGTGCAATGTTTTTGTTAAGCAGGTATTCACTTTCGCCTGACCTGAAGATACGCCGTGTGATTATCACCTCAGAATAGTCCAGCGGCAGGACACCACGGTCGTTTTCGATCGTAAGCGACACTTCCGACATCCCAAGCGGCTTGCGCATAGAAGTGCCGTTGAAAACCACATTTTCCATCTTATCCGAGCGCAACACCGAGGATTTCTGTTCGCCGATGCACCACCTCAAAGCGTCAACTATGTTGGTTTTGCCGCACCCATTGGGGCCCACAATAGCCGTGATCCCCTTGTTAAACTGAATAACAGTTTTCTGAGCGAACGACTTAAAACCAAAAATTTCTAACTTCGAGAGATACAATTTTCTATCCCGTTGTGCTTTCTAAATAAACCTGCACTATCTGTTCTATGGTAAAATGTGTGAATTGGTGGTAGAATAAATATCCCGCCAAAAAACCAATAACTACCAACCCCGTGAAAAAATAAACCTTCAGTGCCGGCACATCGTAAACCACATACATCCCTTTAAGCAAACGATGGAGGTTCCACAATAATATCAGCAAAAGTACTGCATATATTACCAAATTTGCAATATCTGCATTTAACATCCGGTAAAGCAAAATTGCCCCCGGCAGCGCAATTATGTAAGGAATTGAAGCCCAAACTACGATAATGTAACTTTTGGCAAAGGTCACTTTGTTTATTACAAACATTGCACCTATCCTGACAAAAAGGCTTACAAGCACGGAAAGCAGATAATAAAAAATTGTTAAAAATAAGAGCGACTGTGTTGGGTGCCAACTCAGGTAACTTACTATTGCAAGCACCCACCTGAAACCAAAACTCAATAATATGCGCTCGGGAACTATATCGTAACGCCAGTAAAACAGCAAACTTGTGGTTATCAGGGCAATTACCGCACTTATCAGAAAGCCAATGTATGTAGTCAGCAACAGCGACATTTGGTTGTAGTCGCGTACATCCTGAAAGAAATTATAAGGTCTTAACATTGCCCTTATTGCGTCTTCTTTGAATTTCTTTCCCGTGTTTAAAAACATTGCTGAAAGCAGAGCAAGCACTAACCCGAAAACAATCAGAATAATCGGTGCATCGTCTTCATCAAAGCCGAGTGAAATGGTTACTTTTTCTCTTCCGTTCAGCATTGCGTCAGCAACTTTGAAGGAAAGACGCTGAGTTTTACGGTCCTGTGAAATCAAACCGAAGTTGAGAACATCACCCTCTATTGCTCCCGAGATAATCGATTTGTAGTTGCTGCTATAGTCGAACATTGTAGTAAAAAAGTAAGAAAACCCGGGATTATCGTTAGAGTAGAGCAGCAGATCTTCAAAAAACTTAGCCTGTGCCTCTTCGGAGTGTTTGTTCCCTGAGTTTGCCTCATCGGGGTCAACTATAAATCCCGCACCGGTTATCAGAACGCGCCCGGCACCCAATTTTGTGGCAGCGTCGCCGTAGATTTTCAACACTTCGGCAGCACTTCTGTTTACAAACTCCATCCCGTAGATATCAATTCCTTCGATTGGTTTCCCCGGAATAAGCGCAAAAGAAGCGTAAATTGATTTTGAAGAACCTTTTTTAACTTCTGTTGACAGGTCCTTCAGTAATTGCCTTATGTTCGCCTTGTTCCCGAGGTAACCCGAACCCAAACCAAACGCAGCTATTGTTGAAAAATTGCTGAAACCTTTCAGATACTGTTTGGAAAAATTAATCAGGTTATTTTTAAGTGTTGGGTCATCTGCGTAAGATGAAGAAAGGTTTGAAACCGGCAGCTCCATGAACACCAAAAGCCCTTCTTCGGCGCATAAATGCAACAAATATGGGTGCGGGATATTTTTTTCGAACCTAACAGCGTTGAAGCCCGCTGCTTTTATCGTACGGATATCCCGAACCATCTCCTCGTACGAAAGCATGCTCCCTCTCTCCCCGATCGAGGGGATATAGGTTACACCATGAAGCGAGAAATTCCGGTTGTTTAGGTTAAAAGAATTGTTGCCCGGGCGAAACAGAAAAAAGCCTGCCGGCACGGTTACACGGTCAACTAAATTATCGCCCGCATATAACGAAAAAGTAATATCGTACAAAAATGGGGAGTCGGGCGACCATAAATTCGGGTCGTTCAAGCTGAGAGAAAGCACCACTTCCTGATCTTTACCCTTTTCGAGGCTGAATTTGTGGTTTGCAGAAGTTCCCCTCTCCTCATCACTGCCCCTACTTCTAACCGAAGCGCTGAGTTCATACTTGTTGCCCAACGAATCGCCCTGTGCTGAGTATTTTCGGTTGCTGATGAGCGAAATTAACGAAAGCTCAACCCTGTTGCCGTTCGGCGAAACCGTGTAATTTACGCCATATTCGCCGATGTAAATGTTCGGAAGTTCAGTTACAAATACCTCACGAAATATCCCTTTGTTATTATAAGGGTAAAGAAAACTCATCTTGAAAGGGATTGTTTCTTTTCTGTCCAATTCGCCGTTAATTTTAACCGCGAGAAGGTTTTGCCCGTTTGTTTTTAGAAGATCACGCGGTAAAACGAACGAAAAAGGATATGCTCCGCCATTATGACGGAAAATTAACCTTCCGTTCAAAGATACTTCTGCTTTGTTGGAAACACCAAGAAAAGTTATTTTGTAGTTCTTGCCCGCAGCGGGGGCGAAAGGAAGATTTCGCTCGAATATCAATTCATCATCAGATTCGAACGACGAGGGAACGGTAACATTAACGGCTGTGCCGGTTGGTTCGTCTGCATACCTTACTTTCCACTCACCCGACAGGGAAATGACCCGCCTTGTGTCGGATTGCTCAAGGTATTCGAACTCTTCAGGCTGAGTTGCCAAACCAACTCCCGTTGTAAATTTTGCCTGACCATTTATTCCCCGGCTAAATATGATAAATGTCAGAGAAAGGATGAATAGTAATCTACTCAATCTGCGCATTCCCAATCGTAAAAATTAAAAAATTCAGACTTTAAATATACATTATTCCGAGGGGTGAAATCAAGTTTTATAGTATTTAACGGTATATCTTTTATGGTGGATTTGTAACTGAAATCTGTTCCTATCTTATATTTTCTACTGCCGGGGGCGTTTATCTTTTATAGTGGATTTGTAACTGAAATGCCGGCGAAAGTACCGCGCCGCCTGCGAAATAAGAAGGTAATATGCCCCAAAAATCAAATTAAGTGCGGAATCCGCGGTTATTTCCGCAAAAATTTCTCTGTTTTTCAAAGAAAATTTAACCACCAGTAAGAAGAAAAATATTTGCACATCTCGCATACAAATAATATATTTGCAGACTGAATTTGTTTTAACCTAAAAACCAAAAGATACAAGTTTATTATGGCAAACCACAAGTCGGCTGAAAAAAGGATCAGACAAAGCGCAAGAAGACGCGAGATTAACAAAGCTTCAATTTCGAAGATGAAAACCCTTGTTAAAAAAGTTCTTGCTTCAACTAACATAGATGAGGCAACCCCTGCTTACAAAGAAGCAGTTGCTCATTTAGACAGAATAGCCGTTAAGGGAAGAGTGCACAGAAATAATGCAGCTCGCAAAAAATCACGGCTGACACTGCACCTTAACAGCCTCGCAAAATAACACCCTTTTTGAAGAACTTCCGCAGAACACTGCGGAGGTTCTCTTCTTTTTTTTCTTCTGAATTTTTTCTCTTTTATCCCTTAGTTTAGGGGCTTTTTGCGCTTTAGTGGCAGGTTTTATGCCCTGTTGTGGGGGGTGTGTTCCGGAGTTTTGGGTTTTTGTATCTTTGAGTCGGATTTTTACGCACAGTTGTGATGGGGATGTTTTTTTATTTGAGTCTTAAAACCCCTTACGCTGCGGGTTTTTACGCACCGTTGTGGGAGTGATGTTCCATAATTTTTTTAGGGTTGCCGGTGCTATTTGTTCTTGAGTCTCAACTAAGTTGATAACTTAGTTAGTTTCGAGGGCTTCTTTGATTTGCCGGATAAAACTCGAGCCACAACTAAGTTGATGATTTAGTTGAGAGGGATACTTGCGCTGCTCAATCCGGTGTTTAACCTAATTGCGTTTTATTACAACAACAGTTACATCGTCTGTTAGAACGCCGAAATTTTCAACTTCATCGGTTAGTTTTTTCGCAATTTCTTCTGCACTTGAATTATAGTTGGTTTTCAGCAATTCTTCCACCCGTTTAAGCCCAAACTGCCCTCCCGACTTCGAAAAAGTCTCCATCACGCCATCTGTCAGCATTAAAACAATATCACCGTTAGCGATTGAATCTGTTTCGTGTGTAAACTTAAAATCTTTGCGCACGCCTACAGGTATCTGTTTAATAGTTTTTTCTTCGATTTTTCCGCTTTCTCTGCGATAAATCAGAATTGGCGGGTGCCCGGCAACTGTGTAGTTAATGGTTCCCTCATACAGTTCTGCCATTGCAGCCGTTATGAACATCTTTTTCTCTTTCAGCTCGAAGAGGGTTTTGTTCACCAAGCTTAAATTTTCACTTATATTGCCGCCGGAAGGTAAAATAGTGCGAAGCGAACTTTTGAACATACCCACTAATGCCCCGGCACCAACGCCGTGCCCCGATACATCGGCGATCGTAACTGTTATACCACCACTTCCGTTTGTATAACAATCGAACATATCGCCACCAACTTCACCGACAGGTTTGGAAATTCCGTATATTTCGTAACTCCCAAAGTGCAAAGAAACAGGCGGGACCAAAATTGAATGAAGCTTTTCTGCCAGATCGATTTCAGTCCGCATCCGATAATGACTTAAACCTTCTTTCCCTATAAATTTTATTAAAAGTGTGTAGCTGAGCACAATCAACAACATAATCCCCGACGCATGAAATATTAAATATTCCTTCGTAATGCTTGACATTGAGACCGGAGCAGGATTTGTCGGCATCGCATAACTGATCAGCAATTGAAGCGGTATCGCTATGATGAAAAACCTTCTGTCCCGAACTACAGCATGAGCATACGCAACACTTATCAACCCGGAAGAGATTGCAGAGAGAATTACCGACCAATACCCAAACTGACCCGGTATAAACAAACTGGTTACAAAACCCAGTATGGCAAACAAACAAAAAATGCAAAGCATTAAGATGATGTATGAGCCGCGCGGGATGCTCCTGAAGAATTTTAATTCTTTGTTAGAACTGTTTTTTTTCAAAAATTTTGTTTTCATTAAGTGGAATTTGCTTTAGATAGTTTTATAACTGTTCACTGTTTGTGTAAACGGGTAAAATTGAGGATAAAGTTTAAGAAACTGCAGTTCAACCGTAACTGGGATTGTGCAATAGTTTTTGCCGGGAGTTGTTGCGCCCCGATTGTGCGCTCCCGATTGTTCATCGGGATTGTGCTCAACAGTCTTACCATCCGATTGTGCACCGGGTTTTGTTTGAAAACTGTATTAAAAAACGGGATAAAGCTTCAGAAACTGCAGTTCAACCGTGCCGGAATCTTTAATAAACTGAAACAGAAGTATCCCCTGCTCGGAAGAAGAACAGAAAACATTCTCGGTCATCAGTTTATTTTCATCTTTCCATTGCACTTTGAAAAAATCTTTCTTGCCTGTTTTGGTTATTTCGCCTTTATACTCGCCGTTTTGCCAGTCATCTTTAAACAAAGCGCCCTCAAAGTAATAGATTTTATAGGTAACATCATTTACTTTTTGCACACCAATTCTTAATTTTTGTTCGATACCCGTTGCGCCGGGAGTTTTCATCAATTCGTATATTCCCTCAATATCCTGAGCGCCTGCGTTGAGTTTTTTTCTGAACTCTTCTTCGGTTAAACCGACAGTTCCTTTGAAAATTTGCGGGGTTCGTGTTGGGTCATATTTCAGGCGTTTGTGGTTAAGCAATTTCCGCCATTCGACTAAAAGGGTTCTGTCAACCGAATAATCAACTTTCACCACCCCTTTTCTGCTGAACAAAAACCAGGTGCCGTTGCAGTCGCTCACCGTAATTGAAATGTTTGATATATCGAAACCGTCTGTTTTCCACTTGAACTCGAACTTTAAAAAGTTACATGAAGTGGTGGCTTTTGCGGTTGCGGCAATTTTTTCGGGAGTGGTGGCTATTATTTTATTGAAGCCAAGCTCTTTTATGTACTTTTTTATTGCAGTTAGTTGATTGTCACCCTCGGGTGTGTCAATCAGTTGCTGAGCTGAGGGGCTAAGCTCAACCCATACTTCATCAAAACCGGTTATGAAATCCTCGTAAAGAAGCTTGGGATTACTTTGGTCTGTGGGTTTTACCTTCTGCGCTGCAGCGTTAACCTGCAAAACAAAAAAAGCAACAATTAAAATTGATAAATATCTGCTGAACTGATCTTTTTTCATCTGCTCATTCTTTTTATTAAAATTTTAATTTATCTTTGTAACAAACCGATGTTTTTTAGTTTTTTGCTCTTTATTCTGAGAACCGGACGATTTTTTGCTGAAACCTCGAATGCATCATTTCTATTCTTTTACGCTTTTTTCTGAGAACCGAACGATATTATGAGAACAATTTATAAAAAATTTATGAAATTTCAGCTATGAAAAACAATTTTTTGGTTTAAAATGCCCGGAAACTTTCTGAACAAAATTGCTACAAAAGTTATCAGCTTCGCTGTTCGGAAATATATCGAACCTTACGGCGAACTTGAGAATCTACTAATTGATAACGAAACAAAAGAAATTTTGGCTTCGCTTCAACTAAAAGGTGAACTTCAATCTATCGAAATTAAAATGTTACAATACGGTTTCATTAGAGATAACGAAAAAAACTACCTCATTTTTTCCGATCTCTACACCTCACGCGAATGGTTAAATGTTATCCTACTGAACTATTTCGAAGAAAAACCTGACGCCAAAAAGATTGAAATTCCACCTGCAGTTGCAACTTTGCTGAAATTCTTGCTGTAGGCGCAACGGGCTTTTTTGGCTATGCACAATTGGGCTTTTTGCCGTAAACACAGCAGTTTTTTTGCATTAACACAACGAGCTTTTCTGCGGTCCGTCATCCTTTCTTTGTTGTACTACAATTTGAAGCGAGCTTATTGTTACTCGGCGTTTCTTTGAAACTAACTTACATCTTTTCCAAATTTTCCGGCGTTTCCTTTGAAACTGACTTACATCTTATCCAAATTTTCCAGCATCTCTTTCACACGGTCGTCAAAATCGGTTACATTTTTAGGTGAAAATTCCCGGTCATCTTTATAGAACATGTGATTGTCATTCGGTCCATATTTTACCACCAACGAAACCTTATAAGTTTTGCCGTTAAACTTGAAAAAATAAACCATCGTGCGACCGGTGTTATCTTTATCCCATTTTGCCGTCACTTTTGTAACACCGCCGACAAACTTAGCGAATTTACCTTCTGCAGGAAGTGTTTCGATATCAACATTTCCCCAGCCGGTTTCTTTTCTCATCTCAGCCATCGTTGATAAAGCTAACATACCGGGGTCGCCCTCAACCTTCTCGAAAACCACAAACGGGTAATCTGTCCCCAATTTATCGCACCTGCCGAGATAATATTTCTTTGATTTTTTATCGTATGAGCTGACTACATGCCCCCGGACTTTCAGTTTAAGGCCAATTTCTTTCAGTTCCAAAGTGCGCAAAATGCTTTTGTAACCGGGGTCATCAAACATCTGCTTGATAAAATCGTTATCCCAGTCTTTTAGAAAAAGGAGGTCAAGAATAATCAACTGCTCTCCGTTATAAAATGCCTGCACTTCCCTTGAAACAGGGGTGTTTTTGTCCTGATTCCATCCGCTTGCGCGGAAATAAAACCAACCAAAAGGCATCGTGAGTTGCGTCATCAGATTTATGTGGTAGTAGTCTGTGTTGGTACCTTCTGCTTTCATGTAGCCCACCAAAGAGTTATATACAGTATCTGAATACTGACAGCCGATTTTTGTGAAAACTTTCAGATATCCTTTTGTTTTCGACTTTTTTAACTCCTTCGAATACGAATATATAATCACTTCGTTTGGTTTACCTTTGTTTTCAATCGTTTTTTTCGCCTCTTTGAAAAACGGGAGGTCAATCCCATACTCAGGAAATTCATATCTAATAATGTTATACTGCGGGTAAACCGACACTATAGAAAAAAGAAGTGCCGCTACAAAGAAAATTTTCCTCATTTTCATGCCTTTTGTTGTGGTTATTTCGATTTAGCTTTTAAAAATTTTTTGAAATTTTTAATAAAAAGCACAATATATGGATTTTACAACTAAAGTTAGTTAACAGTTCCAAAGTGCTTTAACCTTTTTTCGTAGGATAAGCAAGTAAATTATGTTCGTATGTTACTATGACACTTCAAACACCTATGAAGTACGCACCGCAAAAAGATAGACTGTTTATAATCTAATGATACCCTAAAAATGTTATAAACTGAACATTTTAATTTAAAGTCAGACAAAAATCAATTTTGCAAAGAAACCATAAAGTCTTAAATTTGGAGTCTCTGTTTCAAATATTTTGTAATATTTTTGCAGTATTTGAAACCAAAATTTCCATATTGATGATGCGATTCAGCAATCAATATATTTTTATGGAGAGCTGGTCCCGATTTATCGGGATTGAATGCGGCGGTCTTGAAAACCGTTATATCCTCACGGGTATCCGGGGTTCCCCGCAACAGATAAAAACATCATATACTTTTTTTAATTGGAGAGCTGGTCCCGATTTATCGGGATTGAATGCGGCGGTCTTGAAAACCGTTATATCCTCACGGGTATCCGGGGTTCCCCGCAACAGATAAAAACATCATATACTTTTTTTAATTGGAGAGCTGGCAGAGTGGTTGAATGCGGCGGTCTTGAAAACCGTTATATCCTCACGGGTATCCGGGGTTCGAATCCCTGGCTCTCCGCAACTACAAAAAAAGACCTGAGGTAACTTAGGTCTTTTTTTTATTAGCATACTTTTTCTACTTCTTTACAACAAAATCTAATCTTAAGTTTATTATGGAGAGCTGGTCCCGATTTATCGGGGGATCATTGAAATTTTATGGAGAGCTGGTCCCGACGAGTCGGGCCTGTTCCGACTCGCCCCGACTTTCTCGGGCTGAATCGGAAATTGAATGCGGCGGTCTTGAAAACCGTTATATCCTCACGGGTATCCGGGGTTCGAATCCCTGGCTCTCCGCCACCACTAAAAAAAGACCCGAGGTATCTTTGCCTTCTTTTATTTTATAATCATTTTTTGGGAGTGCAAGAAATTTTGTGTAATTGGTTTAAAGTCCTGGATGGGAGGGGATTCCATCCCCACCCCCGCGGGGGTGGGGATGGGGGCGAAAAAATGCCCTGTTTCCTCTCCCTGTTTTTGAACATTTTATCAATTAATTTTGGAGACTTTTATGAAACTTACACAAGAAGTTATTGAGCAATTTCAAAAAGATTTTGCTAATGCCAAAACCTATAACGACCTGATGGGTTAGGATGGCGTGATTAAGAACCTGTTGAAACATGCTCTCGAGACAATGTTAGAAGCTGAACTCTCTGAGCACCTTGGTTATGCAAAGCACTCACCCGAAGGGGATAATTCAGGTAACTCCCGTAACGGTAAATCCGTAAAAACCATAAAGAACGAACAGGGTA